>WLWD01000485.1_pt1:45000-68270 | contig 68270 bp, 52 predicted proteins | sample 6712731 | NCBI WGS metagenome assembly WLWD01 (sample SAMN12718690, study PRJNA576275) | sponge metagenome | isolation source: marine sponge | host: Mycale hentscheli | place: New Zealand: South Island, Marlborough, Capsize Point | collected 2014-11-01 | reverse complement strand
ATTCAGCCATTTCTCTCTGATTTCTCCAACTGTTCATTTTTTCATTAGTATCACAGGTCTCTTATACAACATGTATTTTACATAATTAAATCCACACAGGGAAGTGAGCTGCTTATGTATTGATACCATCCCCCCTAGTGGCTGTAGTTACTACTCCTGCAGGATTGGACTGGTAAGGTGTGGACCATGTCTAAAACATGTCTGTGAAACTCGATGCTTCACCAATGATATTTTGTGCTTCACGCTCTATTAAAGTGCTTGAAGACTTCAAGAATATAAGCCAATGAAAGCACTAATACTTGTGCTTAAACACTTCCTCAAATGCTTGCAGATGTGCTTGAAGTATTAGACCCAGTCAATGCCCTGTCCACCAACTACAGATCTAAAATCCACATTTGCACAAAACTGATACCTCCTTCATAGTTATGCACCTTCAAGATACTGCACAAGACAGCTGTATGAAGACATAACCATGTAAATGGACCAGGACTACTCTTATCTGGACCAGGACTACTCTGATCTGGACCAGGACTACTCTGATCTGGACCAGGGCTACTCTGATGATCTGGACCAGGACTACTCTGCTAAGAAACACTTGAAAAGTAACCAATTCTCTCACTGCTGTTGCATCACTTTGCGAAATGAATATTCAATCCCCGCCCCCCTCCGTACTCCGCCCACTTCCCTTTCCATTTACACAACTCCCTGCCATATTTCCATAATCCCCTAAAACAGTTTCCCCTTTCCTCACGAGGTGTGGTACTTTACCAACAGTGAGAACAAGAGTAATCCCTTAGCACAGTGTCCTAGTCAAATGGTAGGACATGGCAGGACATGGCAGGACATGGCAGGACATGCAAGAGAATGTCCATACAAATGCCAGCGCACAGACTCGCTAATGTTCCACCATCAATCAGGCAGAGATCTCGGAATGCGATACTTTTACACGGGCTTGTATATGCTATTACTCGTACCAATTCTCACGACACGACAGCTATTAACAAACACGGGTTAAGAATTACTTGGATATTCAGATGAGGTGACTCCTACACAGGGTACAAAGTGCAAATTGATACCAAATGAGCCGTAATGGTATCTACTGGACAGCAATTGGAGACGCCTGTACCTGCCTTATCATTACAGCACTATGCAGGGGGGAAATAAATAAATAAATAAATAAATAAATAAATAAATAAATAAATCAGTAATAAATAAAATAAAGAAAAATAATTAAAGAAAAATAAAATTCAAACTACAACAACCCAATGACTAGTACACATACACATTAACAACCAGCAATGTTTGAAGGAGGTGACCACAAACCATGAGAGAGAACACTAAGCCATAGTGATTCTGCAATTTCATTAGTAGCTATAGATACCTGTCGTCCCAGAAACCTTCCGTATCAGATGCGGTGAAACAGCTGTAAGGAGACGGGATGGATACCGGAGCATTTAGCATCTAATTTTAAATTCATCAACCAGGAGTGTACCAATCAATGGACTGTAGTAAATGACAATGTAATAACTTGAGAATAAAAGTACACTCAATCCCGTCTTATCCGAATGCCAGCTATTACGGGCATGCCTCTTTACTGGGCACAAGTTAGCCACTTATTAATCAATTCTTACATCTGATTGTGCTAATTTGATGACCATTACCGACCACGGCAAGGTTAAAAAAAAAAAAAAAAAAAAAAAAAAAAAAAAAAAAAAAAAAATTATTGAAAAAGGAAAAGGTGGGTTAGTAGTTGGAGACAAAAACTATGTCTTCTGAGTAACTGGCATTTCTGAGATACAGAGACCTTCAGGGCCCAAGGTGCCCGGATAAGGGGGACTGAGTGTACATATCAAAGAAATGAAATCCTAAATGCTCAGGTCTCCATCCTGCATCATCACAGCTGTTAGCTCACAGAGTATGACGTGCATATATACACTCCATTACACATAATGCTCTTGCTGCTGTGAAACATTATCTTCCTTTTTCAACCTTGATTCCCACTTTGGCAATTACCATGGTGAAATTATCACTATTGAAAGAAAGGGGAAAAAAAGAAGGAAAAAAAAAAGAAGACGGAAACAACAACAACAACAAAAAACCCAACAACAAACAAGAAAACCAACAACAAACAAGAAAACCAACAACAAAACAACCACAACATCAAAAAAAAACAAAAAAACATGTTACTAGCTCCTACAAGGTGGAACATGTTTCAAGCCACACCTTCAGGAAGTCTCATTTAAGAAACATGTTACATGCATGGAGGGAGACACTGTTCTCATATGTGACATGTGCAGCAACTAAGACCAACTGATCTGTGTTTATCAAGGCTGGATGACTAGACTGGGTCCAAGAATTTAATCTCATCATGAATTGGAGACAAGAGTTCGGAGATTGGTAATGAGATCCAGTGTAAAGGGCAAGGAAGAACATTAACCAAACTTATCAGGAATTTGAATATAATATTACCACTGGTTGCCACGCAACAGGTATCACCTTCTGCAATGTCTGGCTCTCTGAAGAGATAGAGTTTGTAAGAGTTATAAATAGTTACATCATAATGGAGGAATTATGGCATGAGGAGGGAAACATGCTCCAATAGAATGCAGCGGTTAAGAAGGACTCATTGCCAAGAAAAACAACAACAACAACAACAATAATACATTAGATGTATTCTCTCTCTTTCACAGGCTTTTTTAAAAAACAATACAGAATTAAAAAATATTTGGTCGCCACTGGGAATCGAACCCAGGACCGCTTGTATAGCGCACAAGCGCTCTGCCACTGAGCTACGACAACCAGCCGGCAAACAAACACTCTGATACTGTTAAGAGGTTCTGCTATGCTACACTCTCAACATACCAATAGGATTTTTCTTATTATCAAAGATTCTTTTTTTCTGTGGATTTTTTTAATTTTATTAATCCGCTAATTTTTCTCTTCACAATTTCTTTCTCAGCCTTCTTTTACTCATTAGATGTAGTCTCTCTCTTTCACTGGCTATTTTTTTTTGTAATACAGAATTTAAAAATGCTTGGTCACCACTGGGAATCGAACCCAGAAATAACAATCCAATAACAAGTCAACACAGTTCAATGAAGATGGTTGTACTGTATAGTCCAGGAAATATACTCATGACAAAAATGGGAAAACAACAACAACAACAACAACAACAACAACAACAACAACATAACAAATGTACTAAAATTGCTTACAAGTGATTAATAAAAGAATCAATTTTTGGGTTGAAAATAACAACAACGCAATAATAATAATAATAATAATAATAATAATAATAATAATAACTACAACAATAATAATATAATGATAATAACAGTTTTCTCTCAGTATACAGCTCATAAATTCCTATCTGAAACTTTATACAACATTTCTGAAGAGGTAAGAGTTGTAGACAGAGTCACATATTATTATCAACTTAAACAAAGCAAGCTTAATAAATCCAGATGATAACAGAAAAAAAGTAACTACAATACAGACATAGGTTTGGAGTCTTCCTGGATGCTGTCTGTCTGTCTGTGCCTTTATGTACGCGCCTCCTTGCAGGATTTATCAAACACGGGCATGAACCGACAATTATCTTGCTATTTTATAAACCATCACACCTTAGTAACCCCTGAGGAGGACTTCAACCAGAAGTTGAAACATCGCCTTAAAGTTATAATATAGGAAACGACAATATAATGAATTATGAAAACGTAGAAATCATTTTAGGATATTAATTGACTTAAACTCCCACATTTACTGCCCATCAGTGACCACTGACTGGACGGAAGCAACAGAAATCTGCACATAAGTTGCTTCTTGTAAAAAAGTGCACTTAGATATGAACAATCCAGACACAACACTAGGTGGCCACTGCAGTCTCTGTGTGGGTGAGAACCACCAGTTTCCCTGAAACTGGTTATTTAGTCTAACTGCTCATTAGCCATGTGAGTAGTTTTCACTAATTTAAATAATGAATTATCAAAGAGAGTGTATTAAAGCTTGACACACCCTTACCCATAAGATCATTATACAAGTTTCACTAAGCCAGCTGAGTTTCCCATTGTGTTATCGTGTTTAATAACATTTCACCATCTTTGCAATCACAGACTGGCATTCAATACAATATTAGGTAAAGTATCAGCCAAATCAGTTTCCTAGGTAAGGTATCATCACCAATGATGACCACAATTGAGCCACTAAACTGGTGGGCAGTAAATTCATCTACACCTTACCTAGTACTAATGTGAGTTACAAAATCATGTGGAGTGTTTGCATGTATGAAAGCAATAGCTGATTATTGCACGAAATATCTAGCAAATTCAGCACCTTACTTCTAGTAACAAGCCTAGCATCCTTCATATGACTAGCCTAGGATAACACAGCATCCTTCATACGACTAGCCTAGGATAACACAGCATCCTTCATACGACTAGCCTAGGATAACACAGCATCCTTCATATGACTAGCCTAGGATAACACTACATCCTTCATATGACTAGCCTAGGATAACACAGCATCCTTCATATGACTAGCCTAGGATAACACTACATCCTTCATACGACTAGCCTAGGATAACACAGCATCCTTCATACGACTAGCCTAGGATAACACAGCATCCTTCATATGACTAGCCTAGGATAACACAGCATCCTCCATATGACTAGCCTAGGATAACACTACATCCTCCATATGACTAGCCTAGGATAACACAGCATCCTTCATATGACTAGCCTAGGATAACACTACATCCTTCATACGACTAGCCTAGGATAACACAGCATCCTTCATATGACTAGCCTAGGATAACACAGCATCCTTCATATGACTAGCCTAGGATAACACTACATCCTTCATATGACTAGCCTAGGATAACACAGCATCCTTCATATGACTAGCCTAGGATAACACTACATCCTTCATATGACTAGCCTAGGATAACACAGCATCCTTCATACGACTAGCCTAGGATAACACAGCATCCTTCATATGACTAGCCTAGGATAACACAGCATCCTCCATATGACTAGCCTAGGATAACACTACATCCTCCATATGACTAGCCTAGGATAACACAGCATCCTTCATATGACTAGCCTAGGATAACACAGCATCCTCCATATGACTAGCCTAGGATAACACTACATCCTCCATACGACTAGCCTAGGATAACACAACATCCTTCATATGACAGTGACTAGCCCTAGGCAATATTATGATCGACACAGAGGCAAGAATAGCACGCCTGTCAAGATCATGCAATTTAATTAAAGTCACAGGATCCTTGTAGATTACACATGTTGTACCCAACACGATAAAGTTCCACACGCATGACTTGGAGAGCTAGCTACACACACACACACACACACACATACTCCCCTCTGTACAACCGACCAACTAATTGACTGGCTGACTACTCACCATTACGAACACAGACTTGTAGCCTATCTTCTTGTCTCTGAAGATATTCACTATCAGAGTCAGCACTATGACACCTACACACACACACACACACACACACACATTAAAGAAGACGTCACATTTTGTATTTCAGTTGTAGCATTGTTTCCAAGTAATCTTATACTGTCACTGCTATTCTGTGCACACATGACTATGGAGTCAGTTACTGAAGTAGAACCATCACTAAATCTGTCACAGTTAGAATCTGGTACTTTATTATTCCCTTAATATTAAATAATATATATTTATATATATATATAGCCTATTATTAACTATTTATTATATTTGTATTATATATGTATGTATATATAATACTTATAGCACGAGTCAGAGTACAATATGGGAAAATATTTTACGAGCACGCAAAATATTTTCACGAGCCAAAGGCGAGTGAAAATGTGGCGTGAGAGTAAAATATCATTCCCATATTGTACGACGAGTGTGATAAGTGATTTATTGCTTCTTTGAAATTTTTCTCAACCGGTTACAATACAATTTTCATTGATTTTACTCGCTACGCGCGCGCTACAAGGAGCGTACAATATAAACCGTACAATATGGGAGAATACAGAACGCTCGCGTGATGCGGAAATATTCAAGTAAAAATATCAAAGCTGCAATAAATATATATATATTACAGAGAGTTGTGTCCAATTGTGTATACTATAACTCACCGATGGGTCTGTATATAGTTGCAAACACGATAGTCCACAGAGAGAGACCAGTGTCCCACTTGTGAACACTAGTGTCATACAGGGACACTCCAAGGAACAGGAAGATGATCATCTCACTCACATTGCTACACACACACACACACACACACACACACACACACACACACACACGTACCTAAGTATAATACTCATAGTGAGGAACATTATCAAATTGTTCGTCACATCAATCGATGCACTCTATGCCTCTCTCTCTGTACCAACAATCTTATACATACCCCTACTCACCTCACTAGCTTGAGTGCACTGATGTCCCCGTACCAATTACTCACAAGTGCATGGATGACCCTGTACCAACCACTGGTTCACCTAACTGTTGAGTGTTCTGATGACCCTGTACCAACCACTGATTCAACTAACTATTGATGACCCTGTACCAACAACTTCCTCCCAACTACCAGTGCCACACTTCATCACCCATGATAATCCTGTACCAACACACTGACGACCATTACCAACTACACTCTCGCCTAACTACCTTGATGACTTTGTACCACTCAGTGTGACAGTGCACTGATGAACCCTGTACCAACTACTTACCTGACAACCTTGAGTGCGTATTTGGTTGTTGTGGAGGACTTCCTAGATAAGTTAGCTTCAGTATAGTGCCTCATCACCATGGCACAGAATATAAGACTAAACAAACACACGCACACACACACACAATAAAATTATTGACATTTCCTTCCTCACAAGGAGTCAGAACTTGTGATGATACTAACCTTACAATCCCAGAGAACTCAAACATGTCTGCCAGAATGTAGGACAGATAACCCATCACAAAGATGATCATTGGCTCAAGAACTGCAGTAGACAACAACAACAACAACAACAACAATAATAACAACAACAACAACAAAGTTAGAAAAACAGGTAATAAATCACCTCGAGCTAAAGTGAGCATTGGACTAAAATGCTATAGCATTCTTTGTTGGGAAATTGGAGTAGTTAGCTATTGCAAATAAGTCTTGACTTAGAATAGCTATATAGCATGTGAGTTCAACACATAAACACACACACACCTCATTCCAACCTCATACATACATATGTGACACTACATGACAGCATACCACATGCCACACCCACCATGTGTCACACCCACTACATGCCTCACCCACCATGCACATGAGCTGAGAAACGTGTCATGAAAGATGCTGCCATGCCAACCAGCACACCAATCACCAGGCTGGCCAGGACTACCACGAAGAATTGAGCCACGCCCAGGAAAGCCTTAACACACACATTCATACAGAATACAACAATACAAATATGCACACTGCCAATACACCAACAAAAGAAAGGGAATTTCTGCACAGCTGGTGAGTGAGAGTCTAACAGTGAGAAGGATGTCTTATATATTCCATTCACAACCACACGTTCATCTTCTGTGGGAAGTTAAAGAAAGAACTGACTATCGGCTACAAATAAACTATTCAATAAACTGTTGTAAGTGGTTAGAATCTATACACTCCTGACAGTGTATGGCTTCACTTCTCTACTTAGCAACTATAATATAAATCTGAAAACAACAACAACTACAAAAAAAAACAACCAAGGTATTTACTACAATGAAAAATGAAAGAAAAAACAACAACAAAAAAAAACAAAAAAAAACTTAACAGAAACAACAAAACATCAACAGCTAAAGACACAACGAAATTCACCCATACACACACACAATTGCTGATTGTGCAGAATAATAGCACCTGTTGTCACAACACAACATCAACAGATGATAACACAATCTTCAGGAGGACAGTTGATAATACACAACATGTGTGTGTGTGTGTGTGCGTGTGTGTGACTCACTGCCTCCACGGTAACATGTCTCTGGTCTTCTTCTAGACTTGGATCAAATGGAATGTTAGAAAAAGCTCCCAGAACTTTGAACAGTACAATAGTCACAGCATCTGTTCAACAACACACACACACACACACACACACACACACACACACACACACACACACACAGAGTTACAGTACAATTTGATGTTCAGTTCAGCATGCGAATAAGATGACGATGTACATTAAACTACAGTTATGTTACTGATGATCACTACCCAATACTATCAACTCCTAAAAAGATCTATTACTACCCTAGCCTCAATAACTATTATAACTAGTGATGTGCTTGAGCACAAATGGCGAGCGAGCCTAAAGACTATACTATTTTTATATGAATGATTTTGACTTCTAACACTGAAGCTACTGAAAATAAGGTCCAGTTTTTTTATTTAGCATACAGGGTAAAGGGATTTCAGTGCCATAGTAACAACTCTCTGCAACTGCTTGAATTGAAGGAAAAAACAACAACAACAAAACAATACACGTTATTTAAAAGTTTTCTTTGTGATATTCTTTAGCTAAGTAGTGGTTGTAACACACAATGCTTTGACACAACTGGACATGCACCTACACAGACTTACCTTCGCAGTAGTCTAGTGGACAATGTATTTTCAAGTAAATACTGTTGCGCAAGGCTTATAGCCATGACAAAGAGCGCATTGACTTACCACCGCCACTAAGGATTCTCAGAGTTCGTTAATTGAAAAATACTGGAACTGTGAACGCTTTACCTAACTTACGTAATTAAAAGCGCGGGCGAAAACAGAGGTCTCACGTACCCCATAAACAGATAAATAAATAAATAAATATAGCGAAATCTCGATTGAGTTACCCCTGATAGTGTCTCGCTCGCTTCGCTCGCTCGCCAATTATGTCATATATTATGTAGACTCATTGTTTACTATGTCAATACTACTTAATATACTCTTCTTCTTTTTTTTCAGCATTAAAATTTTGATTTTGTTCCACAATTGATGAAGCATCCACAGATGCAAAATGTCTTGTTAGTTTACCAATCATTTTGTACTTTGAATCTCGCATATTTCGAGTTAGCTCAGTGTTCGACCCCGTCCCAAACATCACTAAACAGTATCCTCTGGTTTATCGATCATTACTTGTATCATCCTAGAAATTGAATTGTTTACCGCTTTGAATTCTTTTGCGGGTGCAGTTTAAACTCAAAAACTTTAGAGAGTTCCATTTCTATTAGAGTTAGTGGCTGTGGTAATGCTATTTGTCATACTATAAGCACTACTCAACAGTATTTACTTTAAAATTCATTGTCCACTAGACTTACCACGAAGGTAAGTCTTGCGTAGGTATGTTCAGTTATGTGAGTATTGTGCATTACAACTACTACTAAGAATATCACAAAGAAAAAGTTTAAAGAATGTGACTTTTTTTTTTTTTTTTTTTTTTTTTAATTCAAACAATTGTGGGGAGTGGTTACTATGGCATGGAATGCCTTTACTGTATAATACGTAATTAAAAAACTCGACTTTTCTTAGTAGCTTGAATGTTTGTAATTTTAGGCTCGCTCGCCATTTGTGCTCAAGCACACCACTAGTAAATATTGTATGTATGTATGTATGTAAACAACAAAAATAAACACATGTAGCTAGTCCTATTTCTGACACATGCAAGAGATTAACTCTTCAAAGCATGCACTGGCATGAGAGTAATGTTGTTTTGGTTGAACATTTACATTTTAGTTTTAGTTTTACAAAAAGTTTTTCAAGATTAATTTGAGTTCTAGTTTTTTCAATAGCAAAGACTACAATTTCAGTTTTAGTTTTGGTTTTTCCAATGTACTAATTTCAATTCTAGTTTTAGTTTTTCAAATTCACTAACTTCTATTTTTTTTTTTTTTTTTTAGAATTCAATTTTTTTTAAAATTCAATTCGTATTTTAGATAGTTTTTGTTTTTCAAATGCAGACTTCAATTTAGTTTTTTTGTTCCACCATATTATTGATAGCTGGTTTTTTTTAAAGCTTTTTTTGTTTTTTTAACAGGAGTACAATAATTTAGTTTTTGAAATAATTATTATTACCTTGTGGGCCAGTCTCTACTGAACGGACAGCAAATACAGCAGGAGACTGAATGATTTGACATGTGCGTGCTAAGGGAGGGGGCTGGGCTAGAGAGTCGAGCAACCGCTGACTGCTGTCCAACTGTTTGTCTTAGCCAAGCAATTACACAGGTACTACGAAAGAAACGATTGGGTAAAGGGTTTTCTTCCTGGGGTCATCTTCTTTCAGAGATGTCACTACAAATAGTTAGCTATATTTTTAGTTTTGATTAAAAAATAATTTTAGTTTTATTTTTTATTCAAGAGTTCTATGACTTTATCATCCTAGCTATGTGAAATTTAGTTCTGGTTCATTTACTAAAATGTTTTAGGTGTAACTCTAGTTGTAGTTTTAGTTAACCAAAACAACACTACATGAGAGCTTAGGCCCCTCCCCCCTCCCCTATGCGGTATTCTTACCGTTGAGCAGAGACTCTCCAAACACGAGAATGTGTAGGAGCTTGTTCACATGGATATCTTCAAATACAGCTAGCACCTACACACACACACACACACACACACACACACACACACACACACACACACGCGCGCACACACACACACACACATTGTTCAGTACTACAGCACTGAGCAGGTCAAAATGTACAGGTCTGTAGGTAACAGGTTATAAAAAGTGGGCAAGTATAATCAGTAGTGCCAGGACATACACAGACTCTTGGCTCTAGACATTTGGTAGGACCATGCACAGGAACCTTACCAGTGCCAGGACATTTGATAGGACCATGCACAGGAACCTTACCAGTGCCAGGACATTTGATAGGACCATGCACAGGAACCTTACCAGTGCCAGGACATTTGGTAGGACCATGCACAGGAACCCTACCAGTGCCAGGGCATTTGATAGGACCATGCACAGGAACTCTACCAGAGCCAGGACATTTGATAGGACCATGCACAGGAACCTTACCAGTGCCAGGACATTTGGTAGGACCATGCACAGGAACCCTACCAGTGCCAGGGCATTTGATAGGACCATGCACAGGAACCTTACCAGTGCCAGGACATTTGATAGGACCATGCACAGGAACTTTACCAGTGCCAGGACATTTGGTAGGACCATGCACAGGAACCCTACCAGTGCCAGGGCATTTGATAGGACCATGCACAGGAACCTTACCAGTGCCAGGACATTTGATAGGACCATGCACAGGAACCTTACCAGTGCCAGGACATTTGGTAGGACCATGCACAGGAACCCTACCAGTGCCAGGACATGATCGGACCATGCACGGAACCTTACCAGTGCCAGGACATTTGATAGGACCATGCACAGGAACCTTAACCACAGCCAGGACATTTGGTAGGACCATGCACAGGAACCTTACCAGTGCCAGGACATTTGATAGGACCATGCCCAGGAACCTTACCAATGCCAGGACATTTGATAGGACCATGCACAGGAACCTTACCAGTGCCAGGACATTTGGTAGGACCATGCACAGGAACCCTACCAGTGCCAGGGCATTTGATAGGACCATGCACAGGAACCCTACTAGTGCCAGGACATTTGGTAGGACCATGCACAGGAACCTTACCAGTGCCAGGACATTTTGGTAGGACCATGCACAGGAACCTTACCATGACATGACATTTGATAGGAACCATCACAGGAACCTTAACCAGGCCATGACATTTGATAGGACCATGCACATTGAACCTTACCAGTGCCAGCATTTGGTAGACCTTCACAGGAACCCTACCCAGTGCCAGGGCTTTGATAGACCATGCCCAGGAACCCTACAGTTCCAGACATTTTGTAGGACCATGCCACAGAACCTTACCGAGTGCCAGGACATTTGGTAGGACCATGCACAGGAACCTTACCAGTGCCAGGACATTTGGTAGGACCATGCACAGGAACCTTACCAGTGCCAGGACATTTGATAGGACCATGCACAGGAACCCTACCAGTGCCAGGACATTTGATAGGACCATGCACAGGAACCCTACTAGTGCCAGGACATTTGGTAGGACCATGCACAGGAACCCTACTAGTGCCAGGACATTTGATAGGACCATGCACAGGAACCCTACCAGTGCCAGGACATTTGATAGGACCATGCACAGGAACCTTACCAGTGCCAGGACATTTGATAGGACCATGCACAGGAACCCTACCAGTGCCAGGACATTTGATAGGACCATGCACAGGAACCTTACCAGTGCCAGGACATTTGATAGGACCATGCACAGGAACCTTACCAGTGCCAGGGCATTCAGTGAGCTTCCTTTGAATGTAATTATGAGATCTCAGGAGGAAGAAAGAGAAAGTTACATGTACTTTAGACTCTACATGCACAGTTAAGGAGTTCTTGGAAATTCTAACCACACCTCTAAGACTACTTTCTTTCCTCCTTCATGGAACTAGCAGCTAATGGCTGAGGTTAGTTCCCTCTCTTACCGCCACAGGGTCCACAGCTGCACAGATGGTGCCGAACAAGAAGGCAGTGAACACTGAGAAGTGTTTATCTGTAAAATCTGGTCCCGTCAATGCTAGATTATTCTCTGACAACGCGAACAAAGTCAATCCTGCAACAACAAATAAACAACAAACAAACAAGAATGAGACTATATGTACTAGTGTATTAAATGTAACAAATGAACGAATGAGAACAAACATTACTAGTCTATGAAGAAAATGATAATAGTGTACAATACCTATGCTCCTTTTCCACACCTTACCAGCATTGTTATGCTTAATCATGCACACGCACACACATATGCACACACCTTACCAACGTGTCATGCCCACCTATGTACGTGCACAGATGATATAAACACCTCACCAACCAAAGCACCCTGGCAACCCGCCGACACTGGCTAATACAATCATGTGTAGCATTTGTCATTCACGAGGGAGTAAATAGAACATTATTCAACGAATACACTTCAAACACTTACTAGGGATTCTATTTAGTGTCAAACAAACACATACACACACACTTCTCATACCTCAACAGTATACCGTGTTGAGTTTTGTACATTAATTGGGAGAGCAAAGCGAGACCCTCACTAACGGGTCTCAATTCGAGATTTTGGTATATATATATATATGGCAAAGTTCAAAGAGGTCAATGCGTGTCCACCCCTGGAGGCTATATTAGCGCTGGTGCAGGAGAGTCAGGAGAAAAGACTTTTAGTGAAGTCACTAAGAGAATACAACGTAATGCTATATATACTAGAGCTTTGGTACAATAGAGCATTTTGAACGGAACGTACTTTGGAAAGGCGACTAGTTTAAACGAAAACCTAGATTGTTAGTTTATCGATCTGTACCCGTATCATCCTTGGAAATTTGGTTGCTTACCCCTTGAAATTTTTTTTATCCAATAGTCAGGTCACGAAGAGAATACAGCACAGGTCTTGTGCTGGTATATGCAGTGAACAGGTATGTATAAAAGTGTTATGTGTCAGAATAGCAATAAAACGAAACAAAAATAAATCTTGCTGTTTACTTTGTGTTATTATATCACCATGGAGAATTCAACCTCAGTTGACCCCTGAAGAGGACTTCGGCAAGAAGTCGAAACGTCGGGTTAAGTTATAATTAAAAATATTGGCTGTTAAAAAGAGAAAAATTTCCTATTAAACGAAAATGAGTTAACAAAGGTTATTAACAGCTAGCATTCAAATAAAAATTTCAGTCAGACCAGCTCACTCGCCATCTGTGCTGAAGCACATCACTAGTTGCGCTCGGGACGTTACAATCAAGGGCCTTCAGGGACCCTAAACACAGTAGTTCCCTCTGAAGCAGCGCCTAACTATTATATGCTGTTCCAATTGGAAGGACGAGGATTATTTTCAAAAGTTTAAATATCTCTGGAAAAATTCCCATATACTCTGAAGTGTAACAATGAACAAGCAGCTCATACCAGCATTACTCCCCACCCCCCAAACTCAAAGACCCGTACCCTCCCCTCTCTGTGGCCTATTTAGCCACACACTATCCTAGGTAGGGAAAAAAATTCCCCCCCCCCCCAGAAAAATAAAATCCTGTATGAAGCCCGGTCATCACAAAATAAATAAATAAATACAATAAATAAATAAATACAATAAATAAATAAATAAATAAATAAAGCAACACTTCTTATACCTCCAGTCAACACTCGGGTGTCTTACAGAATGAGGTGGGAGACATTGCATGTACTTAACCACACCCATTTTTAAAACCCACACTACTTTGATGCACATGCCTATATGAAATGATACATACATCACACTGATCAGTGCTTGATCACACGTATGACTTGTAATTCCTACTACTCACAGAATACAACTTTAAGCTAATTTTACTACAAAAAAAAAAAATGTGGGAGGGAAAAACGGACTCTCCATGAAACCTGAATACCAAAAACAAAAGTTGCATCCAACTTCACAACAGTTTAGAAAATTACGATCGATACTTCACTAAAATTTACTTCAGGCACTACATTAATAGATATCCGCCCCCACAAATACCCCCAGGCCCATGTTCCAACTTACCTAATGCTAATGCATTCCATATGGTTCCCTAGAAACACAGAAATAAAAGTAGTGAATTGCTGTGCGTTACTGAGTGATAGAACTGTAGGTGTCTATGTGCCATTTGTGTGTGTGTGTGTGTTTGTTGTGTGTGTGTGTGTGTGTTTGTTGTGTGTGTGTGTGTGTGTGTGTGTGTGTGTTGTTGTTGTTGTGGGCACAGAATCAATGGATACATATATGTATATCATTAGATACAAGAGAATGCCATTCCCGTAACCCACACAATACCTATGCACACACATACGTATGCATACTCACAATCACAGCATAGACTAGTATAGTGGTGATATTGCCAAAGAAAGCCCGACTGTCTATGAAGTACCCAGCCTCCAGCACTATCCTGCATGACAGATATACCACACACACACACGAGACATGTCAGGTCAATTCAATGATTGTCCACACCTAGCGCCAGTCAAAAATGTCAGTCCTTGAATAAAAAAATTAAAATAATAATAATAATAATAAAAATAAAAATAGGCCAACTAAATATACACTTTGTAAGACACATAATTAAACTCTACAACTTAGATTAGAATATTAACAACGTATTGGCTCAGAGTACATATCTAGTAATATTACACACACTTACGGAGGTAGTAAGAAGAGAAAGAAGAGGTCAGGAGTGAATCTAAATGGAGGATCCATCCCCTCACTGCACATGCCCAGTCTGAACGAACTTCTACAATCACACGTACATACACACAAACAGACCAATTCTTCTATAAGTAGTGACCAATGACATTGGACTTGACATCACTAACATTTGTCACTAGGATGTGTTACTAACATTTGTCACTAGGATGTGTCACTAAGATTTGTCACTAAGATGCGTCACTAGCATGTGTCACTAAGATGTGTCACTAAGATGTGTCACTAGGATGTGTCACTAGGATGTGTCACTAAGATGTGTCACTAAGATGTGTCACTAAGATTTGTCACTAAGATGCGTCACTAGCATGTGTCACTAAGATGAGTCACTAGGATGTGTCACTAGGATGTGTCACTAAGATGTGTCACTAGGATGTGTTATAATGTACCTATCTACTGAAAGTGGAAGTCATTGTGGTGATATTTAAAGTAATTTCAGTAAGTCAATAATAACATAACGCCATAAACCACTTTCTATGACGACCCCGTGGGCGGGAGAAGTTAGCCAGATATAAATATTTACTTGAGATTTATACGATAACCTGATTCGTTAAAAAAAACAAAACAACAACAACACTTGGACCTCTTGAACCACCCATCACCTTATAAAACTAACTCACACTTCTCACTTTGAAAAACACGGCAAATAAATACATTTTCCAGTTACTCAAGATTAGGTGACACAGGTAACTATTCACACACATACACACAACTTACATAATGATTCCTCCAATGTGGGCTCCTACCACAATCAACATCCTACACACACACACATACACACATACACACACACACACACACATGTTTATCTTAACCATAAGCTACTAGTCCAGTTGGAGGTCCCATAGGCTCAATACATCAACCTAGAAATTTCAAGTACTATGAAGTTTTTTTTGCACATTTGTGTCCTAATGTGGTTCTAGAACAATCTCAGTTTGGTTGCCCAAGTTGCAACTCCGGAAACCGCAAAAATTAAAAATGGCCGCCATGAAGAATATCATACCGATTTCATTTCTGGTGTTATTTTTGTCTGAACTTCCAGCTGGATTGCAGCAAGTGCTTGTAGCTAGCTGCGTGTGATTGCAGCTGCATGCATATGCTTGCAGCTGCAGGAATTTTCAAGCACATGAAGTTGTGAGGTGAAGATGGCTACACCTGCTGATCAAAAGTGCCTTCTTCCAACTTGTAGCAAGTCTGGGCAACTAAATACTTTCAAACTACAGGCAGTGAAGAAACTGATTGAGTGTGCAGTGGAGTGTGCAGTGGAGCGTCAAGACTGTGAGATTCAAGTTGCAGGGTGTTTTAGATTATCATGGAGAACAAGCATCAGTTGAGCTCCATAAAAGCTGTTATTGTTCATATACATCCAAAAATCACATAAAAAAGCTTGTGTCTAGAAAGAGGAAAGCCATCCAGGCAGACATCAGTGAAGTGCCAAGTGCCAGGGTTAGAAGGTCACTAGTATAATAAGTGATTTTGAATTCAGAAAGCATTGCTTATTTTGTGCTAAAGTATGTGAGCCCATAAACTCTAAGCATCCTGGGACAAAGTAGTTCAGTGTGAAAGAAGGGGGTATCAAAGATGCAGCACCTTTCAAGGATGCTGTATTACAGTATTGTGGTGATCGAAATGATGAGTGGGGTAGAGAGGTTGCTATCCGTTGCCATGGTGTGTATGATCTAGCTGCTGCTGAGGCACAGTATCACCTTCGTTGCTACAATGAATTTAGGAAAATGTTATATAATACTGATGATGTTGCCTTATATTATGATGATGAAGATCTAATGAGATGTATGCCAATCAAAAACAATGTGCTTGGTCATCCATGGAGTTGTATGATAAATATTTGGGTTACGGTGGTCAGTTGGTGAGAAAACAATTATTTACTAAGCTGGTAACTTCTTCGGGCAATGATGTGATTGTACTTAACATTGAGGGTTGTGCATCAATTGTCGGGTTCCAGGACTATATAAGTAAAACATTTAAAGTTACTAAACTTGATTCTGTGGATGAGGAAAAAGAAGATGAATTAGTGAGGAAAATTAAAACGGAGGCACACAGCATTTTAACCAGCAACAAAAGCTATGATATTAGCGACTTTACCCATGACAAAGCAAGGCAACAGACTAGTGCCACATTGTTGCGATTCATTTCCAAACTGATCTCAAATGGTGAGGTCACAAAGAAGTCCCTAAGCCTGTCCCAATCTATCCAACATTGTACTACCAATACACGAAACCAAACAGCACTTGGTCTGGGAGTTAAGTTACACCACAAGTTTGGCAGCAGAGATCTAATTGAAATTTAGAATGCTCATGGATATGTAGTGCAGTATGACGAGGTTTTAAGGTTTCGCAAGTCAGCAGCAAAGTATGTAGAGGACAATGCTACAACACTGCATCAAATGATGGGACTCACTCACTCAGACCGTTGGTCTCATATCTGGTTGGTATGACAACTTTGACTTACTAGTGTCTACTCCAAATGGTCGTCGTGAGACTCATGCCATGGCCACTGAGTTTCAAATGCATCCTATCAATGGCAACACACAGCCGGGCATCAGTACCCTCATGTTCCCTTGGCTGACATCACAGCAGGCCAAATCTGTGGGCAAAAACAAGGCCATACCACTAGTGCATTATACCGGCCATACCTAGTGCATTATACCGGCCCTAAACAGATGAAGCCTCCAGCTATGCTCACGCACAAGATGCGTACAGGAATTGCTTATGCTGATGCGAGTGCTCGGCAGGTGAGAGCTCAAGAGGCTGATACACTGTGGCTCAACAGCCTGAGTGAGGGGACAGAAACAATAGAGTGGAATGGCTTCAACAACCAGCTCTCTAGGACCCAGGGTATCCTCAAACCTGCAACCACATACATGTTCGGCCCTCTTATTGATGCTCCGCCCTCTTATTGATGCTCTGCCATCTCATCCAGATACCATCCTCACAACACTGACTTACATGCAAAAGTCACTTACTGACATGGGAATGAAATACATTCATCTTAGTATGGACATGCAGCTTTCTGCAGTTACTAAACAGGTGTGCTGGAACCAGCCTAATCAGATTCAGAATGTGATAGCCCATCCTAATGGCATGCACATTATACAGTCCTTCATTGGCTGTATTGGAAAGCTCATGAAGAACTCGGGACTAGAAGTGTACGTTGCTGCAGCATATGGGGGGCTGACTGGTAAGTTTGATGGTACTACAATTACAGCACAATAATCAACAATGCTCTAATCTTCATGACAGGTATCTTCAATGGGAAGTCCTGGGTGAAAGCCATGCGAGCTTATCGTGGAGTGTCAGCAGCACTGTTGAGGCAATACCTGTCAACTGGGTCGAAGACTTTCGAACAGATTGAACACTATTTGGACACAGCTTGCCTCCATCCAACTGGTCGTCACTGGGTAAACAATTTCCTGCTTCCTACACTTCTTGTCCACCAATTTGAGCGTGCAGAGAGAGAGAGGGCAACATACACTTGAAGCAGGTGACCCTGGAACGTATGATGAAGTATTTCTTTCTTGCTGGCCATGTTCAGTATTCTCGCTATCTCACCCGTACCTTCTAGATATGCGCACACTTGATACTGAGGCCAACGTGGATCTTGTATGTCGACACCATGCTGGATACTGGAATGCAGTCTCTGCCGACCAATTTGGAGAGCAGACAGCTATCAAGATGGGCAAAGGTGGACTCAGAGGCGTGACACTGTCTCCAGAGCTAGTTTCTGAGTGGATTGATGCCTTTCCAATCACTGTCCATGTGTCAAACAATGTGGACTATGTGTACTCCACTAGTACACCAGGACAATTTAAGCAGAAACAGCACAAAGAGGAGCAGAAACATCAGAGTCTTGTTGATGCACAAGATTGAAGCCTCATTGCCGCTGAAGTAGAGAAGTATCCTCACCCTCTTGAAGATAAGCGACCTCATCTCTATAACCCTGTCTCTGGCCAAATTGCACCTTCTGATGTGAATGTTGCCGACTCAGTTAGTATTGGAGTGAAGATGGAATGTATACTTATATAGCCACTCTCCCAGATGGCTTCCACAGCCCCATCTCTAGTTTCCACAGCCCCGTCTCTAGTCCAATCAAGACAATGTCGATTCTGAAGAAAAAGGCCAAGGGGAACAGGCCAGTTATCAACTTGGAGAACATGTTTCTTCGGTTGCTTATGATTGGTCAGCAGCGACAAATTGACCTTGGGCGTCTCTTTACGTATGAGCTGTGTTCAGTTCCATCATCACTTCTGGATGAACACAGTTGCCTCCGCAAAGCCAACAAGTCTGGTATTGTCAAACGTCTTGGCATACTTGATGTCTCACCAACAGCTCCTGATACTGTTGTAGTGGATGTTTCTCAGCTGTTCTATCACACTGGGTGGCCACACGGTGGTAATGTGCCTGATTTGATTGCTTCTATTCAAGGTCGGATTAATCGTTATCCAGAAAATCATTGTATTTGACAAGTATAAAGACTTCTCTGCCAAAGATCATGAGAGGATGTGGCGTGCAGGAGAGGTGGTAATAGACTATGAACTCTCTATCACCAGTCCTCTTCCCAAGCGAGATACAATTCTCAAAAGCAAAAGGAACAAACGGAGGTTGGCAAGCGTGTCATGCACTTTCAGCTTGGGAGACACTGTAACAATGGAAACTCACGATGATGGTGCCTTCGGTCATGATGAGGCAGATGTCACGATGATTTCTTATGTCCTTCAGGCTGCCAACCATGGCAGGTGTGTGATTCGTGTTCTCAGTGACGACACTGATGTCTTTGTCCTATTGGTGTATTGGGTACACCGAGCTAGTCTGCAGTGCAAGGTGCAGATGGAGCGGTGGGACGGGACGGTGTTAGATATCAATGCAACCTGTTCTGATTTAGGGCCAAAATGTCTCCAACTCCTTGGCATACACGCCCTTACTGGATGTGACACGGTATCATATCCATATGGCAAGGGACAAATCAGTGCACTCAACACCCTGCTCGCAGGGGACTTCCCAGGTTTAGCCCGTGTGCTTGGTGAGGTAGAAACCACACACACTGATTTGATGAAAGCAACTGAATCATTTTTCACTGCCCTCTATCGTCAGCCTCTTGGGACAGCAATAGAAGATGCCCGTTTCACACTCTTCACCAAAAAGAAGAAAACCCCCAAAATCATGGCTTTACCTCCAACATCTGCAAACCTCTTACTGCACGTCTTGCGAGCTCATCTGCAAGTTATGCTGTGGAAGGCAGCAGACCAGGAGGCACCACCTGATGAGTCAGCTGATATCACCCACTTTGGGTGGGTCATCCAAAATGACATTCCGGTTCCTGCTGTTGCTCAGGGTGCTCCAGCTCCACCAGCAGGGTTTTTTTTAGGGGGGGGCATTCGCCCCCCCTAGAGGATTTTGTGCCCCCCCTTGAGCATTTGAAATGAAATTTCATTATTCTAAATAGACCTGTGTGACTATGTACTGCATTTTTTAAAATTATTATATCCATTAGTCTAATTATTAGGCAACAAACAATTTTATTTAAGCAAAATATAAGTGTATTTATATTTTTTTGCAAGGTCACTGCTATTCAAGCTGGATCATGCAGGCACACACACACTTAAGCAGGCACACACACACTTAAGCAGGCACACACACACTTAAGCAGGCACACACACACTTAAGCAGGCACACACACACTGAAGCAGGCACACACACACTTAAGCAGGCACACACACATTAATAATTAATACAGGCACACACACAATTAATGCATGCACTCTGACACATGCATGCCCCCCCTTGCTAACAAAAATCTCTATTTTGCCCCCCCTTAGCAATTTTTCTAAAAAAATCCCTGACCAGAGTTAGTCGATGTAATCAAGTGTCAGTGCAAGGCGCAAGGCAAGCAGTGCAGTTCTGAAGCATGCAGCTGCCACAAGCAGCACCTTGCATGCACATCATGTTGCAATTGCTCTGGTGGAGAAGATTGTTGCAATCCACACTCCGTGAGATTTGAAACCAACAGTGAAGAGGAGGGAAATGATGTGGACGATGACTATTTTCAAGGTGATGCTGTGATGGCAGACATAGGGGAAGAGGAATCTGGTGACATTCATGAAGATTATATCATCGCTGAAGAGGATTTTGAATTAGACATGTGCTAGCTAGCTATTTTGGATATCACCACCATTCAACGTGTTGGTCACTGACTAAAATACAATAATTACTCAATAGCACCTGAAACTGAACTAAAATTGGAAAAATAAACACCAGAAATGAAATCTACATACCCAACACCCTATGGTATTACACATAAAAAAGTAACATTTTTTTGAAGTCGATATTCTTCATGGCGGCCATTTTTAATTTTTTGCGGTTTCCCGGAGTTGCAACTTGGGCAACCAAGCTGAGATTGTTCTAGAACCACATTAGAACACAAATGTGCAAAAAAAAACTTCATAGTACTTGAAATTTCTAGGTTCATAAAATTTCGACTGGACTATACCTGATTCAGGTGTATACACATGAGAAGGTGAGCAGTCTATTAAACTTACAGGAGCTCCCAGTCAATCCATAGGTTAAGGGAAAAGGTAGTTTCAACAATTTTTTTTAATATACCCCTAATTATGAGATTCCTCCTTCATTGTAAAATTAGTAAACAACATTTCAGCGATATTTTTAAAAGTGCAGGCAAGACAACGCTACTCAGTGAATTGGCTAGCCAAAAGTTTCCATCAGGTGGGGCAATGGGGTCTGAAACTTTCGTTTGACCCTATTGTGGTGGATTCCCAGCAATAGTGGAATCCACTCACTGTTCGTGATCTGTTTGGTTACTATCCCATGTTCACCTGCAGTTCTCAAATATGTCTCAGTCATCTATTTACACTATATTTTACATTCCTTTAGTCCAGAACAGTTCTGTATATATGTGGCTGTTCTGCTCTTTCTGTGCAGTCTGTCTTTTTCACAAGCTAAACTGTTTAACCAGAAAACTTGGGTGACTAGCTACGTCGGTTACAGGCGGGCCCTCAACCATGACAACTTCCACGTACTAGCTAGGACTCGAGTGACAACTGGTGGCAGCGAACAAATCCTACCACACCTATGATAAAACAAATATACCATTTGGTCTATAGATACTTTTCAGGTTCGTGAATTCATTTGTTGAGCATACACTCATACATGCACACACACACAAATGCAAAAAAATGCAAATTCTCTTGCTGCCGCTAGGCGGTCACGCGCACCTGGCAGAGCCAGGATGCCTGTGCACTAAGCAGGCACTGTGAGCCGTGCAAGCAAAGCTCCTGGAGCCGGGCTAGAACTCGCAGGAGAACAGACTTTTCCTCACAGCAAGTGGTGTGACCCTCCCACCTGGACCATTGCTGTTCCATGAGAAAAGGCCTTGAATGTGCACTCCAGCAAATGTACACACACACACACACACACACATGCATGCACACACACGCATGCACACGCACGCACGCACACACACGCATGCACACACACACATGCATGCACACACACACACGCGCATGCACACACACACACACACGCATGCACACACACACACACACACATGCACACACACATGCATACTTCCGTCAACCCAGTTGTTGGATTACTCTCACAGCTGTCACTGTCAGGTAATGTATATTATATTGTACTCGAGGATCGTAGAAACCAAACAAGTGCAAGCATTTCATTAAAAATACGAGATACTTACACAGACTCCGGGATATTGGACGCTACCACGTGCATCATGCGGTGGTGCCAACCTAGTGACAACAACAACAACAACAACAATAAGGTGTAACAGAATTAGAGAGTAAGTATAGATTATTGAACTCTACTTTACACTCGCTGTCTTCAATTGAAAGAGGACTTATGACTCAGGCATGCGTCCAAACTCAGTGCTTGTGCTTATAAGTACATTAAGCACTTTTTTGAAGTGTTTGATGGTGCCTTCA
>WLWD01000485.1_pt1:0-40000 | contig 68270 bp, 52 predicted proteins | sample 6712731 | NCBI WGS metagenome assembly WLWD01 (sample SAMN12718690, study PRJNA576275) | sponge metagenome | isolation source: marine sponge | host: Mycale hentscheli | place: New Zealand: South Island, Marlborough, Capsize Point | collected 2014-11-01 | reverse complement strand
CACAGAAGGTAGAGTACCAGTCTGCAATATGCACGTATCCTTCAGTCTTCTGTCCTCTCATCTTTTCAGGAAGATAACCTCCAGACACAAACGCATTGACTCGAACACCACCTTGCCAGTCTGAATGCTTCCCTCCTCTAAGTGGGTAATTATTTGCACCTGCTGATTTAGACACAGGTCCTCCATTATCACTGCTTGTAACAAAGAGCAAATTGTCCCACAAGTTCTTCTCCTTGAGGGCACTGACCAGTCTCCCCACCACATCGTCCAGGTACTTGACCATGGCATGATAGACTCGTCGCAAGTCATTGTCTATGAAGTCAAACATTTTCAAGTACTCATCAGGCACCTGGTATGGCTTGTGAACAATGTGAGCAGCATAGTAAAGAAAGAGAGGAGTGGACGGGTCATGATTGTTAACAATGTCGAGAAGATGGTCCTGAAACAATTCTTCCTCGTATTTAGTTCCATTTGAATCGCTAGCTGGCTTGTCATAGTTCCAGAGATCCACAATAGGGCTATCACCACAAGAACCCACACTTTCATTGTAGTAATTATTGGCAGCACTAAGGTATCCAAATGAAGAATCAAATCCTCTTCCTTTAGGAATATGCTTAGGAGTTGCATACCCTACATGCCATTTTCCAACCTGATGAGTAGCGTATCCTGCTTCTTTCATTTTTTCAGCAATGACCGTCATGTTTCGCGGAATTCCTCCGAACCCCGAGTCCGGGTCATCTGGATTAACACACACATCACATGCATCGTGGTAAACGTGAATGGGAACTCTTCCACTCAGCAGAGCAGATCTAGATGGAGCACACCAGTTGTAGACATAGTGGTGATTAAGTTGTAATCCTCCTTCTGCCAGGCTGTCAATGTTTGGAGTACTGATGTCTTTAGTTGGAGAGTCTCTATGGTAACCTACGTTAGCCCATCCCCAGTCATCCACCAGTAAGAACACAATATGAGGGTTCTTCAGATTGGGTCGAGTTTGATAGGAAGCTATCATCATAAATATTATCAGCAAGGAGGATTTCAATCTGTGATTCATCTTTTATAACAAGAAGACTTTCTTTTTAGTCAAAAACCTGAAGTAACTGTACACCTGGATTCAATTACTGCACTCTCAACTGTTATAATAATATTCATTGCTGTATTATTTTCCACACCTGTATGGTCATTGAGATTCACCGACCGTCTGGCTTTATTCATAACTTCTCTTTGTAATAAATAATCATATTCACATTGCACAGCAGATGTTTAGCACGCGCTAACACATTACAAACAGTTAAAAATACACAAAAATTAGTAGAGAATCACAGAATTCATCAAAATGGATTTTTGTCAGGGTTTATTCCTACTATTCGAGGTGACTTTGCTCGTATCAACTAGTGCTACACAAGATGCTTCTTCAGATTCTCTTCCTCACATTGTGTTTATGATGGTGGATGACTGGGGATGGGCTAATGTGGGGTATCACAGAGATCCTCCAACTAAAGAAGTGGACACTCCAAACTTTGACTCTCTCAAACAGCAAGGACTGGAGCTAGATCAGCATTATGTCTATCAATTTTGTTCCCCCTCACGATCTAGTTTCCTGAGTGGCAGGCTCCCGATTCACGTCAATGATGAGAACAAGCAAATGAGTAGTTACAATCCTGACGATCCCATTTCAGGATTTGCTGGAATCCCACGTAACATGACTGCCATAGCAACAAAGCTCAAGAGTGCGGGCTACGCTACACACCAGGTGGGGAAGTGGCATGCTGGAGCTGCCACTAGCGATCACATTCCTACTGGAAGAGGATTTGATTCGTCGTTCGGTTATTTCAACTTTGCCAACGACTACTTCACTGAAATAGATGCTGACAAATGTCCCAATGCTAGTATAGTTGATTTATGGGACACTGATAAGCCAGCACATGGAGTCAATGGCACTGGAAAAGACAGCTATGAGGAAGATCTATTTCACAGTCGTGCTATAAAAGTCATCGAGAATCACGATGCTACATCTCCATTATTCTTGTACTATGCGGCTCATATTGCTCATGGACCTCTGGAAATCACAGACAAGTACCTTAACATGTACAGCTTTATAAATGACACTGCAAGGCAGAAGTATCACGCCATGATCAAATACCTGGACGATGTATTGGGTAGCATTGTGGATACGTTAACTACGCGAAAAATGTGGGACAACTTACTTTTCGTGGTGAGTGGTGATAACGGCAGTCCATTTGGAAGTGCAAATAATTTTCCGTTAAAGGGTGGTAAATTTTCAGACTGGCAAGGTGGTGTTCGAGTCAATGCGTTTGTGTCAGGAGGTTATCTTCCTCAAAAGATGAGAGGACAGAAGACTGAAGGATACATACATATTGCAGACTGGTACTCTACCTTTTGTGCTCTAGCTGGTGTGGATCCAACTGACAAGAGTGCAGCTGAAGCCAAACTCCCTCCCATTGACAGCCTCAACATGTGGCCACTCATCTCAGGACAAAACTCCACCTCCCCTCGAGTTGACATACCAGTTAGTAACTTCACATTGATTAGTGGAGACTACAAGATTCTCACTGGAGACATACAAAGTGCTACTTGGGGTGGTCCCTTCTCCCCCAATACCACAGCCAATCCCGGTCGATACACTATTGCGCACTGTGGCGAAGGTTGCTTGTACAACATCATTGAAGACCCCACTGAGCATCACAATTTGGCTGAGAGTAATCCAGCAAAGTTGAAGGAGATGCAAAATAAACTAGCACAGTATCAAGCCACCCACTTCCATCCTGATCGTGGAAGGAAGTGGCCCGGGGCATGCACTGCTGCATTGGATCAATATGGTGGATTCTGGGGTCCTTATGTTTCATAGTTTCTTTTAATAATACAACTACTTTCTTTGTGTTCACCACGAGTTTGTTTGGTTAATTTTAAAAAAATTGCAGACTCAAATGAATTATTTTCAAAATATTGTGTAATATTTAAGAATTGTTGAGTATTTAGATGAGACGTTTATTGGTTGATCGTGTCCACACACATTTAATCTAAAAATTATATACGTAAAAGTAAGTCATTATCAATAAGACTTTAACCTAAAGCTATGGTAGTTCTTGTCTATAACAACATACTTATCACCAGTATTTATACAGTCATAATAAAACAAAAATTGGATAACTTATAGAGGGTGTGGTAAAGAATGCTCAGTGATAAGGGCTTTCCAAATTCTCCAAAAAATTTACTCATTTAGTTTCTTAGTAGCTAATCCTCTAAAATTCAACCCATTTCACTTCAAACCTCAACCTTGCTTTAATTTTTTTTATGTTCCTTATCATTATACTGCAAAATAATTATATTGGTTTACTTCTTCACAGGAGATGACCAGCTCTCATGCCTGTCATGCAACTTTAGTGCATTGCTCGCAACTTTATTAAATTAGTAATACCTGGATCTTGCCAGCCATATATTGTAACTTTGGCCAAAATGTGCTCCATCAAAGCACCAGCATGATGCTCATTACCTATTCTCTCGTCCTGTTCTTAGTGCTTCACTGTACAAACTATAGTAAGCCACTCTTTCAGTTTTCACTTAAAAGCTAATAATATGAAGCACCAAAGGTGCAACTCTCAACGCTCCTATACACTAGCTAGCTATATAGCTAACAAAACCATTTCTCGGACAGAAAGAATAATGTATTTGGCTATTCCTAATCAGGTATGAATACGGCTCAAGCAATGAAAAATAGTAGATGTAAATTCTGTCTATACTGCCACGTGATTGCGACGTAACGATAGGGGGCGTTACCAAACACGAAGCTGACGGCCTGCTTCTCAAAAATCAGCCCAAATAAAAGGTACCTGAAGCAGTAGTTAATTGTCAGTACTCTTCAAAATCGGAGCGTGACAGACGTGCGCAGACGGACAGACGGACAGACGACAACAACGGCATCGCGCATGCGCGCTTAGGGTTAATTAAAATAGAATGCTCACAAAAGTTGGGAATAAAGACAAAAATAAGTTTCAGTTGTTCTAATCTCCTTAGTATTTGTGATTGTTAGAGGCATGTCTTTCTATCATGCAATTGATGGAAATTTAAGTAATAGTGAAGACTTAAAGAAAGTGTATTCCACTGCTGAGTTATCTCAGGAAGCTCCTTACAATAGTGGGTGGCTATGTTACAATAACAGAAGGAGTACCAGGATGAATAGATGTGTCAGTTCAAAACCAGCTTTGATAATACTTTTGTGGACCTTCGTTATGAGCATCACATATGAATGCTTTGCTAAAGAATTAATATGGAACAAGATAGCCAAAGACCCAAAGAGGAGTTTGCTTATACATGCAGCAGTGACTTTACTGTTATGTGTTTGTCCACTGGCAGGATTCTGGGCTGATGTTAAAATAGGTAGTTATAAGATGATCACTAGAAGTATGTGTGTAATAGTAATAGCTATAATACCAGCTATTCTTTTATTTGTGGTGCATCTGACAGTGAAAGATATTAGCACTGTGTATATATTCACCTTAGTTTTATTTGTAGTACTTTCCTGCATTGTGGGATTGGCAATTGTATCATTCCAAGCCAACATTATTCAGTTTGGTATAGATCAGCTCCAAGACTCGCCCTCCAATCATCAGAGTTTATTCATATACTGGTTCATTTGGACATGGCAGCTAGGAGTCTGTGCTCTATGGATTACTTCAATGACCACTGATATGATATCTCACAGATTGTCAAGAAACTGGGAGAAGAAGTTGCTGTCCAATATCATTGTAGTTGCAGCAATAATGTTTTTATTAACAGCTTCCGTTTGCATGGCAATTAAAGGAAAAAAGCATTTCTTTATCAATTCGATGAGACTTAACCCTTACAAGTTAGTGTACAGAGCAACAAAGTTTGCATGTCAGCATAAGGTTCCCATACGACGCAGTGCCTTTACCTACTGTGAAGATACTATACCCTCAGGGCTAGATTTAGGAAAGACCAAGTATGGCGGACCTTTTACCACAGAGCAAGTAGAGGATGTGAAAGTTCTGTACGGAATACTTACAGTATTGCTTGCCATTGCCCCTGCATTCCTCATGAACATCGGGAACAACCATATCATTAGTTTATTCAATCATACAGACAAGAATCAAACGTATAATGTACATAAAGTTCAATCAACATTGCTAGACAATGGTTTGCTTTCTTCATTACTAATGCTTATCACAATACCGGCATATATTTGCATCCTACGTCCCTACGTATGTGACTATATTCCAGGAATGTTAACACGTGTTGGATTGGGTGTGTTTTTCATCACAGCCACAGGAGCCAGTATGCTTGCAATAGACACCGCCGAATACTGGAACGACAGGAATGAAACGTTTTGCTTTCTAAGGCAATCTGACGACATTACTTTACCCAATAATATTAAAGAAAAGAGTTTTACACTGATCATACCTCGCACTTTGCTCAGTGTTTCTAATCTATTTCTTTACATAGCCCTGTACGAGTTCATCTGCTCCCAAAGTCCACACTCCATGAAAGGAATGCTAATTGGCTTATCATTTGCTCTCAAAGGAGCGTTTGAACTAATGGGCATTGTAATAGTAATGGTATTTGTTAACTTCTCACCACAATCCTTTCCCAGCTGTGGCATGGCATATTACATTTTGAATGTGTTGTGGGGAGTAATATCTCTTGTTATTTTCATACATTCATCCAGAAAATACAAGTACAGAGTGAGAGATGAGTTTTGTAATGTTTATCGTTACGCAGAAGAATATTATTCTAAGGAAGGGGAACATAATGCACGAACATATTTGAAGAACACTATTTAGTTAATATCAGTAGATTTCAACATTATAAATATCTCTTTTGTTTGGTCAGAACTTTGTGCATAAATTTGATATCAATATTCATAAATATATACATGTACATGCTAGCAGTATGTAATCATTTTGTCAAAGCAAATGCTGAAATAATTTTTCTGCCTTTTCAACAATGTTAATTAGCTATCTCTACTTCAGAGGGTTAATCATTTTCAACAAATTATAAAACTCATATGATAAGCCCTCCCTAAGAGTGTGCATAATACATTAGTAATCGATTTCTAAGAGGAAACGAGTAACCTCATTATGAAAGTTGGTAAAGTAGTGTTGTGAAAAATATTCGAACTGTGAGTATATTGTTGTCCATTTTGGTAATGACTTGTGTGCCTTGAAAGCTGGCTATCCTTTGTGGGGTGTCAAAATTACTTTGATATTTTCTTTGGTTTGTTAACCAAAGCTCTAGTTTATATAAATCAACTGCTGGTTTTTAAACGAGGTGTGCAGTGTAAATCAGATGCTAGACTATATATCTGATACTGGTTTATTATAATCAGGTGTGCTTTAAATCTGGTGCTTGTATATACATTGTTTGTTCAGAATCAGGTGCTGGTTTATGAATCTGGTGTTGTAAGGACTTTTTCAAATGTGTACATCAGTATTTAAATTAATGCACACTGTTTTAGCTTGTGGTAGAGAGCATACATAATCCAAGGAAGCTAGCAATGGTGGTGGCTTCTACATTGAGCCAGCAGCAGTGCCAAGAAGCACCAGCACCCAGCTCCTCACCAATTGCGAAACATCATGAATGTGTTGTGGTAATGAATGTATACTGTAATCCTATGTTAGCTAGCTTATAGCCTTTCATTGTTATGTAAAACTCTAGCTAGTATAATTTGCTAGAGGATTGATCATAATTTATACTATATAAACAGGGGGAAAGCAACAATAATAATGTTGCTAGCCTACGGTGTGTTAGCTAATGAGTAACAACATTTACTCCACCTTTAAATATAGGTACCAAGGTGAAGCAAGCCCACCTGTGGAGGGGATTAAAGGCACCTTGAGGAACTATTGTGGGAGATATCGGACTTCCTCCAGCTGGCCAAATGAACCAGCTTGGTAGAGCAGACCAAGGGGGAACCAGCTCAGGGCATGGGCCAACAGCCTGGTATCAGGTAAGATTAAAAACAAAAGGGGGTGGGGGGGGGGGGGGGGTTGGGGACATGAATGTAGTGATTGCATAAACATTTTCTTGCCAAAAGGGGATAATGGGCGATGCTTCCTGCTCCCCAGACTAACAACTGCAAAAAAATAAAATAAAATAAAATAAAATGAGTGGTGCTGGGAGAAGTGAACAGTGTATCTATAGTTTAGTTCCACTGATTCGCCCCATAATAAAGAGGGGTAGGAAATCAGAATTCTCAACTATCAAAGAATTACTCGCTGATGTATCACTCCTCTGTTATTCGTATCCTGGAGCCCCCATATATTTGGTCACAGATGCCTCAAGTGTTGTAGCTGGAGCTCTGCTACAACACTGTATCAATGTATCAATGGAATGTGACATTTGCTTGCATTTTTCTCGCATTTTTCTCGAAGGCACTATGGCCAGCAGAAATCTGCTACAGTATGTACAATCGTGAACTGTACCCGGCCATCAAACATTTCCAATACTTTCTTGAGGGACTTTGGCTCTACATTCTCATGGACCACAAGCCCCTAGTATATGTCTTCTCCACCAAGCCAGATCAGCACTCTCCAACGGCATATTTGGCATCTGGACATGATTCCCCAATCCATCCCTGATGTGTGCTACATACTAGGCTCGCAGAATGAGGCAGGTGAAGCTCTGTCCAGGCTTCAAATCAGTGCTCTTCACACTGAGGTCTCATCTCCCATGATAGATTTTCAAGCTCATGGTTTGGCTCAGATGAAATGACCTGGATTTGAACCAACTACACCCTGACTCTTCCCTGTGGCTCGAGGCCATACCACTGGCTCTGTCCAACGGAGCTACTATTTTTTGTGATTTCTCCACGTCGTGTTTAAGACCGCGTGTGCCAGCAAGCTTTCGGCAGATTTTCTGCACAACATGTCACATCTGGCTATCACACTCTTCTCTTTGTAAATCCAGTAACAAGTGAGGGTTTATCATATTAGTTTATAATTAGTTGAAGTAGAGATAATTAACGTTGTTGAAAAAGTAGAAAAATGATTTCAGCATTTGACAAAATGTATACTGCTAGCATGTATAGGGCTATATGCTGCTAGCATGTATAGGGCTATATACTGCTAGCATGTATATAGCTATTTACGAATATTCATATCCAATTTTATGCACAACGTTCTGACCAAACAAAAGAGCTATTTATAGTGTTTAAATCTAATGATAATATTGATATTAACTAAACAGTGTTCTTCAAATACTTTTGTACATTATGTTCCCCTTCCTTAGAATAATATTCTTCTGTATAATGGTACACATTCCTGTTGTTCCAGTGCTCGGCAGTGCCTATTGCAAGCATACTGGCTCCCGTGGCTGTGATGAAAAACACACCCAATCCAACACGCGTCAGCATCCCTGGAATTAACTATATACGTAGGGATGTAGGATGCAAGTGTATGTTGGTATAGTGATAAATGAAGGAAGCAATCAGTTGTCTAGCAATGTTGATGATTGAATTTTATCCACATCAAGCAACATGAGATGGTTGCAACGTGTGCCCACATGACAAATCACGCAACCAAGAGGTCATGTTGACGATGCTCTATAATGGACATCACATGTTCGTGTGCAGCATAATGCAAGCTGAAGAGACCACCCAAGTTCTTCACATTGGATTCATGGTGACAGAAACACTGTTTCAGTGGACCGTTTGATGAAGCCAGCACATTTGGACATTTCTCCACCCATCAATATGTCTGCTTCAAACCTTAATAACTCATTTTCAATTCGTCTTCAAAAGTCACCACTAGCCCAACCAGAGAGGCTACATCAATCACGAATACACATTTTCACACACCTCCTAGCAGTTCGAGCAAGACAGGCATCCACTGGTCAGCTGCACTGGTGGATTTTTACATTCATTCACCACTTTCTAGGGGAGGAGTGGTGCAGTGGAATTTGAACTTTGACCTTTTATGTTGATCTTTTACCTGTATCATTTAGTCAGTTAATTGTCCTTTGTACTCACCTCGTGTCATGAATTTGACAATATTCGCATACCTACTTTAGAGTAGACGTGCTAGCTAGGTTATTGTTAGCCCCGCCATTGCTGTTCACTACGGTACAATTTGTGTGTGTGTGTGTGTGTGTGTACATGTGTGTATGTGTTGTACATGTGTGTGTGTGTGTGTGTGTGTGTGTGTGTGCGTAAGATAAAAGTCAGAATGTTTAGTACATCTTACTTTAGACATCATATCTTCTAAAGCTTTTTCAAATAACTTAATTTCAAAATTTCCTTGTACTGGCAAAGAATGTTTTGATTGTGATCTGACACATTATGCGTAATTAAAACACAAAACATTTACTGGTGCACGTATTCCTCTCCACAACATTGTCTGTGAAACTGCACTCTTACTATTAGAAGTAGTTGATATAGCATTCTTACATAGCGTTTGGTCCATATACAGGAAATGCATCAATTGCTATAAAAATAGGCTAGTGGCAAACAACCTCACAAATGAGCTATTCCACTTCTGCTATCCTCAAGAATGGTATTTTTGCATATCTCCTCTCTGATTGCATTTCTTTCTGTAATAAGTGGCATTCAAGCTTTAGAAAAGATAAATAATTTGTCCTACTGTGACTGGTGTGATAATAAGCTATGTAAAATCAATGCTTCCTTACCTTGTCCTTCATGGTCATTTTGTGGGTCTGATGGAACTTGCAAATGCCCACAAATTCCTCATTCTTTACTCAAGTGCAGTGTAATTGGGAAAATCAGTGGAATTCTGACTTGTAACTGCATCACTTATGATGAAGACAGCAATTTATTGGAGATTGGAATGTGCTACTATGGCTGCCATAGCAAGAATATCAGCCAGTATCCTTATCGAAGTCTTCCGTCTAATATGTCCGAGTGGAATGAATTCATGTGTGGGAGGTTTAATAGGCAGGGCACTCTGTGTGGGCAGTGTAAAGATGGCTACTACACTAGTGTGTATTCCTACGACCTCACATGTGTCAAGTGCCCAGATGGGTCCTCTAACTTGTTGAAATTCATCTTCATAGCATTTGTCCCTCTCACCTTCTTCTACATTGTAATCTTAACATTCAAAATCAGTGTTCATTCTACATATCTACAAGGCTATGTGCTTTTCAGTCAAGCAATTACTATCCTACCTTTGGCACGCCATTTTGTGTTCATGACTAAACTAAGTCGGCCATTTTTAAAGTACATTCTTTATTCAGTGGGAACCATTTATGGTGTCTGGAATTTAGACTTTTTTCGTTATTTCAACCACCATATCTGCTTTAAGATAAATTCTCTAGCTGCTACATCTCTGGACCTGTTGGTTGCTGTATATCCTCTCTTGCTAATAGCGACTAGCTATGCTTTGATTTATGCCCATGATCATCAGCTTGGAATGTTAATGAAGTCATGGAGGGTATTTAAAGCATTCTTTAAAGTACTTGAATTTACTAGCCACTTTAAGAATTCGCTGGCGGATGCCTTATCCACCTTTATCTTTCTGTTAGGAATAAAGTGCATAAATGTGTGTGCTGATTTCCTTCTCCCTGTTAGAGTGTATCTAGCAGATAATCCACAGAATTTCAGTTATGAGTACAGACTGTATTATGATGCAAGCATTTCATACTTTGGCCCAGAGCATCTTCCTTATGGAGTTTTAGGTTTAATCGTGTTTTTACTTGTCGGTGTTATCCCAACCTTACTTTTGTTTCTCTTTCCTCTTCAAATCTTTCAGCATTTTATAGTACACGTGTTGCCAGAATCTAGTATTATTTACTTACACATATTCATGGACACTATTCAAGGTTGCTTTAAGAATGGAACAGAGAAAGGCACTGTAGATTTGAGGTGGTTCTCTGGAATAATATTTGGTGTCAGAATATTTTTTACAATCGTATTTGGTCTAACCCTAAATATATCTTTCTATGCACTTGCAGCAAGTATCCTCATTCTGTTTGTGATTGTATTTATCATTGCAGAGCCTTACAAAGCTCGCTTCAGACATCTTTCAGTCCAATTTGTGATCTTTGTTCTGCTTATTGCAGCCATTTGTGTAGTGTGCATCATCAGCTCTATTGATGAACTTCACCACATGAGTTTGATCTCTGTCATTTTATTATTCTTAATTATTACTATTCCTCTTTGCTACATAGTGTGTCTAATCAGCTATTTCATTATTTTTTCAGACCACGTGGCCTGCTGTAAAGTAGCTGTATTGCTTAAATGAAAATACAATTTTAATTTATCAGAGATATTATGTACTATATAAATATTCTTTAGCTTTTGTGCATTATTTTTAATATTTTTTGCCAGTTTTTTTTAATTTTTTGAATTTTTGAAACATTAAAAAATATATAAACATAACACTTTTCGATAACATTATATCTATAGTTTCAATCAATATTGTCGTTTGAATAATATGTATAACAAGAAGTTCTATTAAAAATAAGCTCTTTGTCATATTTTTCATTCTCAGTAAGAAGATACGTCTCTAATGAATCCTTGTCACAAATGTAACAAGTTTATCCTTGTCCACACTAAGATGTTATTGCAGGAAGGATGTTATTGCAGGAAGGATGCTATAGCAGATGCGAGTGTCTGCATTTTCCTGTCCACCAGATTCTGCTTTGACACAAGTCATTAATGCCCATGTGTATAAATAACAACAGAAAATTGAGGTCACTCTTATATCAGCTGATAGTCCCACGTTCCCTAGAAGTATGGCACAATAATTCACTGTCTTCACTGGATTGCCATTTGGTCCACAATTTCGGAGTACTACAAAGACGTTTTCTATCTCTCGACCAGATCTTTATTGTACATTCTACTTTTTCATTGCTTTCTGCACAGACTACATCTTTGGTTCCTCAGTGATGGTATGAGAGCAAATTAATCTTAATTATTTTGTAACTTCAAAGAGTTACACATTTCATTTCCTTCTTCAGCAACCACTATGTTGGTTTCCTGAATCAATTGATCAGGTCGAGGACGAGGTAGTACTGTTGCACTAATGAGATTGGGAAGTGCACAGGTGTCTTGGCTTGATGTTACAAAACAACAACAACAACAACAAAAAGGTTCTTCTCAATGGTGAACTTGTCCAGAGTTGTCAGAAGGGTAACATGTCATCAAATATGGAAATAAATTTCTGATACCAGTGGTTATGTAAGCATGTTGACATTCATAGAGATTTCACCAAGCTTTTGAATTCTCTATATCAACAAGACAACTAATAACCATCTCGCGCATGCGTGCTGAGGGTTAATAAAACGATTATCTCATGAGCAGTTATAATACACATTCTATTAAAAGAATGTGGCTACACCTTCTGTCTGGTTACTTCCTAACTGAAGGTTTTCATAATGCCATGGATGATTATTGAAGACCTGATCTTCCTCCCTAAATGGACGAAAACCTTCCACAAAAGTATACAAAAGATAAAAAGTAGTAAAAGTAGTTAATTCATATGAATTAAAGTCAGCACTTATATGCTACATGAATGCATTTTACAGTTATTTTTTTTGTCTTCTATTGTCTTAAAAAATTTATTCATTTTTTTTTGTGCTGCCAACTCAAGGTATTTGATAAGACAATTTGGTAAGTGCCATAATATATTTTTGCTTTCTCTTCTCTTTCACATCCAAAGCAACAGCCAATTTATCCCTATTGCTTTTTGTACTGTAGTACACTGTCTGGAAGTATACATTAATTACATTCCAGTAGAGTGAAACATTATAAAGGAGGTGACCAGACCCTTTCTAATTAAAGCACGCACTTGGCTTGTTAAAAATAGTTAATTACAAGCTTACTTAACTTAATCTATTAAGTTATTAAGTAGCAGAGCTATCTTTAAGAGGAGTACTCTTGTTAGAGTATTCAGATAGTAAGAAAGTGAGCAGGGATTTAGGACCTCTTCTCTTCCCTTCGAACATAGATTTTCAATTGATCAATGGCAGAGTGTTTTCTTGTTCTAGGACTCCAACTGTTCTACACTCTGTAGTGGGTCTACACTAGTACACAGTCATCCGTTCTGCTGTGTAGATAAAACTACTACAGTGAAGATATGTAACATAGAATAAACCATTACCACACGGGAGAGTGATCTAATGAACTTATTGTTTACAATAAACTTTCCAGTTTCGAGTTTTGAGTAATTGTTTTGGAGTAAAGTAACTAATAGACATCTGGTAGATAAAAGAACTGCAGATATTTGTTAGTCTTTTAGTCCTTTGTGATGCTCTGACTGCTATGGCTGGTAGTCAGGTACAGAGACTGGAAGAGTAAACATTTTCACTATCAATGTACTTTCTGTTTCTCAATTCCAATTAGCTTTTGTACTTAAGGAAAACATGCAAGTTGACTGCCTTCACAAACTAAAGTCATGTATGCCTCCAATAGTGTTCTATTTGTCTTCATATACACCTACTTGCTATGTTATACTACCAGTGAAGGGAGCAATGACTATGGTGTGAGTCTCTATCCATTAGAGAAATCTGAAGTGTCTTGTAACAAGAATACATCATTCCAGTGTCCTATATTTACTTTCTGTGACTCTGTTGGAAAATGCAGCTGCCCTAAAGTTCCAAATGATATTCTCAAGTGTGACAAAAATGGAGTGACAGAAATTCTTGCTGGATACTGCATCACTTATGAGTCAGTAGAATCTGTTGCTGAAGTTGGAATATGCCCGTACATCATAAGCAAGAATATAATTCTGTCTGATTATGTGAAGTTGCCAAGAAACCTATCGGAATGGAATGAATTCATGTGTGGGAGGTTTAATAGGCAGGGCACTCTGTGTGGGCAGTGTAAAGATGGCTACTACACTAGTGTGTATTCCTATGACCTCACATGTGTCAAGTGCCCAGATGGGTCCTCTAACTGGTTGAAATTCATCTTCATAGCTTTTGTCCCTCTTACCTTCTTCTACATTGTAATATTAGTATTCAGAATTAATGTTCATTCCACTTACCTGCAAAGCTACGTACTCTACAGTCAATCTGTCTCATGTATTCCTCTGGCTCGTACTATATATCAAAGATCTAGTTTTAAGCCCACGTGGCTTAAATACATCATTTATTCGTTAGGAAGTTTATATAGCATGTGGAATTTGGATTTTTTCCGCTTTTTTAACCATAGCATCTGCTTTCAAGTCAGTGCACTCACTTCTGTATCTCTGGACTTACTAGTGGCAGTATACCCACTTGTGCTAATATTAGTGAGCTATGTTTTGATTTGTGCTTATGACAGGAAGGTTAAACTCTTTGTGATTGCTTGGAGGCCTTTCCAATGCTTCTTTAAACGCTTTGAAGGTAGCTACGATGTAAAGAATTCTCTGATTGATGCCTTCTCATCTTTTTTCTACCTCATCAGCTCAAAATGCTTGAATACTTGTATCGATTTTTTGATTCCTGTCAAAGTCTACCAATTTTCTGATCCAAAGATAGTGAATTTTCAATACAGACTTTTGTATAACCCGAGTTTACCATACTTTGGCAAACATCATCTTCCTTATGGGACTCTAGCTTTGCTAGTTTGTGGAGTATCTTCCATTGTACCTATTATATTATTATTAGTATACTCTAATCGATATTTCCAAAAAATCTTTCATCTAATCCTTCCACAATCATGGGTTCTTTGTGTAAATGCTTTCGTAGATTCCATTCAAGGCGTTTTTAAGGATGGCACTGAAGATAAATCTTGGGATTTCAGATGGTTCTCTGGGATCATAGTGGGAGCTAGATTGATATTTCTGCTTGGATATGGCATAACACTTGATGGGTATACATTCATTCTATCTGCTAATGCAGTAGTAATATTTCTAATCATATGTATTTTAGTGGAACCGTACAAGCATCGCTTCAGGAGTCTTTTGACACACTTTACTGTGCATGTTCTTGCAACTGCTTGCGTTGGCACTGTTAGTATTATAGAGGAGAACAAGTATAAATCTGATGCCTACTTTTCTAATGGCTTTATAGTCATCCTAGCAGTGTTTCCTACTGCACACGTTGTCTTTGTTTCATTTCTTACGTTACTAAGAAGTAAAAAGCAATAATACAGCTTGTAAACATTTTAACATGGATCAACAATTGATGTTCAACAAAGAAATCATTTGTGTAGTAGTAACAATTGATGGAATTTATCATTTAGCTTAATAAATATTGCATAGTAGATTGTACTTCCAAATGTTTTTTTTAAAACTAATATGTTGCTTTATTTATATGTATGTCAGAAAAGAATGATTAAAGTAATATTGTGTCAGTTCTATTTTTAGCTAATTAGCTACTTCTTTACTTGATGATGGAACCTTAATCAAAATTTTTGAATTATTCTTTTTTTTTTTTAATCCAAAAAAATGTGTAATTATTCCAAAAGAATAGTATAATTTTCTTATTATTCTCTTATTATTCCAATTAGGAATAACCCTCTCACGCATGCACGCTGAGAGTTAATAAGTGAAATAGTAATGACTGCAGTAGCTATATAAAGTTGGTACGTTATGAAATGAATGAGGCAAAGAATCTCTCTCTTACTGTTATACTGAATTACTCAATATAGAGGATTCACTACATTGCTAGCTACTCTTTCAATGAAAACCTCGAACATCCTGGTAAAAATGTTCAAAGAATGGAGAAAATATGCTCTGCTACAGCTGAAATATTTTTGAGAAACCATTTAGCATAATTCTCCAGTAGCTACAATAACCAAGTGGCCAACACATAAACCCAGCTGCTTTAATCAAGTAATGAAGATTTACCTTATAATCACATTTCTAAATGTTTATGTCCTGGCTGTAAAGGAAAAAGAGAGAGAAACAAAAAACACTATTGATTTTCTTAATAATTATGGATTATATAAACTGATTATTCTCATTTTTTCTTTATTATTCTCCTAAATACCCTTACTATTCTAGAATTATTCCACTATGCTATTTCATGTCTATTATTCCAGAAAAAAATGCCAGCATAATCCAGCAGGGCCTACCTTTACTTCACTATATACAGTAGTTGCTGCAAATTATTCCTCAATTGTCTGCACTGGTAGTAAATTTATATGATGTTCATAAGGTAGAACCATTTGTTTACATTTTGAGTCTTAGGTCCAGTTTGACTCGCACCACTAGACAGTCTAATCTTAGGTATTCTGGCTTTCATCAATATATACTGCATTTAAATATTGGTGTGTAACTATGTAATGAAGAGAATGGCTATAGTCATCCTTTTGTTCTATCTGTATAAAGAGTTTGAAAAGAATTACAACTGTATGAACCATAATGTGCTACTGATTGAGGAGGTAACTGTGTTTCAATAAAATCTTTGTAGACTGAAATAATATAATTCAGTCATTCTTGGCTGAAATAATTACAATAATAGCAAATTTTCTCATTTCAACAGTCAATAATATTATGTTAATTTGGCTGTTTGCTATAATTATAACATTAACAACAGTTTGTCATTGTAATAACATTTACTTGAAAGGGGCAGGGAAGGGCAAAGTAGAAGGTCAGCCATTGGTCAAGAGGATAGAGGAAGAGGAAAGGCAAAGAACCAGAAGAGTTTAGATCACTCCATGAAAAAAGAGAACAGGAGGAGAGAGTGAGTACCAGAGGGAGAAAAGAAACACTTAACAGATAAGAAAGGGAGGAGATAGAGACAATGTGAGATGGAGACAATGTGAGATAAAGACAGTGAAGGAGGAGAGTGAATGTATCAAGCCCTGACAGAGGGACGGAGACAATGTAGAGCAGCAATACACGCTGAGAGTTTCACCCTTCTTCCTCTCGTTGGAGGGTGGCCCCACAGCTGTTCGAATGTAACTAACGTAAATGAAGAAGAGGAAGCGGATAGACATAAGTTGCTGCAAATGGAAACTTAACTCATTCTGTCATTACTAGAGCTACTGCATGAAACTACTGAACATTCTGAAGCAGAACTGAATGGCATAAGACTCTCTACTTGTCAGCAACTTTCCATCTCAATGAGGGCAAGAACCAACTCTGTCTCTTTCTCTCTATCTAATGGAGCCTCTCTTCAAAGGGACCTTGAAAAGCAAGCCAACTCTCAACAACATCATGAATGTAACAAAAATGATGTACCATAATAGCCACTAAGTACAGCCAAACTTTTCATTGGCCTCCAAGCGTAGCCTTTGTAGAGGTTTCACTGCATTAGATAAACAAAATACATACAGACTTCAACCACATGCTTCCTTTTAATGAGCTCACTCCTCACACATATCTAGGTCAAAACTTAGAAGAAATACCTAATGAATAATTATTAATTTTTCTACAAATCTGCTAAAATATCTTTACACTTGATTGAATTTGCCAGTTGTAAATGTAAATTTAAGCATGACGATTCCATCTAAACTGTTGTGGGGGCGTGACTGAACTGGTGGCAGTGGGTGCTAGGCCTTGCATGTAGTAAGAAAGTGCTTAGCTACTTAGCATTAGTTAACTATAGCTAGTTCAACCATGTCATTTTCTTTATTTATCATTGAAAGAATGTGTAAAACTTGTAAATTTAAGACTATCACCCTAACAAAACTACATCCTGTAGTAAACATTGCTTTTTTATATCAAGTTGAAGTGACAAATCAGTTCATAGAAATGGCTGTCTATGATGCCAGTTTAAGAAATCTAAAGGTAGAGCTATACAATTAATGTTTCAATGTCAAAAATACCTTAGCTAAATTAACTGTAGATTAACTGTAGATTTCGTCAGATGATGACTAAATTATTATTAGCCTTTGTTTGGCCCCCAAGTTGCTCTACACCAGTAAATCGTTGTGTTGTTTACAACAACAACAACAACAAAAAAAACCCTATTGATTATTTCTTATATTGTCCGGAGTCATAAAACTATGTGTACACATCAAACCCCAAACAAATTAAATCAACTTGACAACAACAACATTCAATTCAACCAGACAATTAAGAAAATTATCAATCTAATTTAATTGATTACATGTAGCTATATATCATAAAGTCACTTCTAGACTGTAGCCAAATCGTAGAGCCTGAATTCTCTTAATTATTCGAAATCCGAACTTCCTGTGCTGAATGAGCCATATAAATATGTACACAGATATGTAGAGCAACGGGGAAACCCCAAGGACAAACACGAAGAGCCCAAACAAGACCGAACTGAAGGTACAGACTTGAATAGACGTCAGTATCAAGGATCCCCCCATTACACTAACAACAAAACTAGCTAGGATAAGAATGAACATGACAAGCTGCTTGGAGAAATGGTAAAGCTCCGGCTTAAATGGGTCTAGTGTTATCACTGCTACGGCCGAGAGAACTAGCACCATAGCTGAAAATGCAAAGCCAACTCCATTGGGAATGAGGGCATAAGTTGTAAACAGACACAATCGAATTACAAATGGAAGTACTGAAAAAGACCTCAAGTCCATAGACCCTGGACCAGTACCATCCTTGTAGCAGCCCTGGAATGCGTCCATGAATGTGTGAAGAGATATTTGAAGTCGAAGAGGGAGAATCATTAGACACTTTTGGAAGACCCTGAATGGGTACAGGGTCAACACGATTATGGGAAACACCACGAAGACAAAGAGCACAAGAAATGACAGGTATGCATAAGGAACGTGGTTATCACCAAAGTACGGTTCCGTGGCATTGTAGTATACTTTCCAGTGCAACTGTCTCACCACTGCTTCTCCAGATATTGTAATCTTCTCTATGACTACTGGTACAAGCAGATCGAAACACACACTCAAAAGTTTGGCATTAGACAAAAACAGAAATGTGGCAAAGGCATCAACAGTCGAAGTTCGAATGTCCCAGTGCTGCCTGAAGAGAAGGAAAAACATTCTAAAAGGTTTCCACAGAACAACTATCACTTTAATTTTGCGGTCATATAGGTGGATCAGAGTGTAAGTGAATGACATCAACAGAACAGGGTAAACAGCCACGGCGATATCTAGAGTCAAAGTTGTAAACATATCTGTCTCCAGACATATACCGGGATAAAAAGTTCGGAAGAAGTCTAAGTTCCAAATGCCATAAAGAGCTCCAAATATTTTGACCAGCACAATAAGTAACGGTTTCTCCTCTACAAAGAGGAAAATATTTCGAGCAAATAAAGGAGTGGAAACAAGCTGGCAATACAGAGCAAATCCTTGAAGGTGTGAAGAATGGACATTAATGTTCAAGAGGAGTATCATGAAGTAAAACACTGTTAGAGGGAAGAAAGCAGCCAAAACATACTGCCACCAATCTGATTTCCCATTCGGGCACTCCATGCAAGACATGTCGAAGGAATAGGCTCTTGGATACATGTTGTTTGCACACTTACTACACAACATGCCCTCTCTGTTGAATCTTCCACAAATGTCTTTAGTCCACATAGAAATATTCGAAGGCAATGAGCGGTAATAATCTAAAGTTACGGAATTCTTCTGGCCAAACATGCAGTTGTATATACAGAATCCAATTTCTAAAGAGTGCCTGTGGTAAGTTGCACAGCTGCATTCTAGTATTTTGGGTTGCCAAATCCCATCACAGGTGAACTTGGCGTCCATCATAGTCAAGCACTCGCAGCTATTGGTAGAATGATTACAGTAAGACCACGAGGGGCATATGCTGCCTGACTTATTACACATCTTCTCTGAATAGCCATTGTTCCTAAAAGACAGCTCCAAAGGATCATATTGCATCTCTGGATCATCTGTAAAAGTGACAAGACCAGATGAAAGGACACTTTCTGTAAAATCCCAAGCACCGTAGCATTCTTGCAGGCATATCCAAAGCAGCCACGGAGTACAGCCATGACCAAAGCTCAAAGGGATATATTATTCAAGCACTTCACCCTACTTGACAAGGAAGATATCATCCAGCCTTTATGCCATAATGCTGAATTTTCCAAACTGAACCTGAAGGACTGTACAAAAGAAAACATTGCAGTATTGCTAGATATATGCGGCAAGTGGATTCCCAAATACGACAGCTAGCACAACACAAGTTTAAAAATGACTTCAACTGAAAGCATGATGCTGATGATAATGACAATAATTATAGGTGTGCTCCCAAAATGCATTATATTTATTATTATTATATATCATAATAGCAAATAGTTCTCGTTCTAAGGAATAAACTTCGGTCAAACTCTCTGTGGTGATATAATAACACAATGTAAATAGCAAAATTTCTGGAGGGTACTCTTACTGTATTATTATTATTATTATAGCTATGCAATTAAAGGTACTTAATAACTGAGAAATGAGACACTCTATTACTTTTAATAGTACTTGTAAACATTTCATTAGATGAAGTGAACAGATCAACTTCACTCAGACATGGCCGATTACTTGGCTATTGAATGTGCATTATAAAAGCCTCTGTAATAATTGAATGAACATATAGTACTTTAAATTATAGTTTAAATTATAGCTGATAAAATACTTCAAATCTGAGTCGCACTATTCAAGGTTAACAAACTACAGTTACTGAATATTACGGAAATTCTGAGTAATACTTGCAAAGGAACCTGTGATAGTGAACTCACTAACGAACGAATCACTTCTAATTAGCAAACTTTCTGCTTGCCCCTTTCAGTAGAAAATGCACTGCTTAGCTTGTGCACGGAAAGGCTGGTCTCAAATTGTTCTCAGTTCGGAGGTTCTACTATAGCTTGTCTGATGGTAGCTAAGTCTTTCACGGCTAATACCACACAGTGTCTTCGCACAGAATCCCTAACAGACTCAAATTACACTTACAGATATTAAGGGACAACTTCAAGTCTTAACTAATTGACAGCTGTTGGTTTAACATATTATACATGCACCAACATGCGTGCACATGTCCATCTATGTGTGCCAATAAAATTAGAAGAAAAAAAAAAAAATATATATATATAATATATAAATATATAAAAAAGAACTCAACAAGAGAAATCCATAGTTTGAAGTTCAGAAGTCTGTATATTCGTGACATGCTAACACCACACCCACTTCTACTTGCCTTTCCTTTTTGCCTGCAACACAATTAAATCATATAAGTCACACACACAAGATAAGCAAACACCTACAAATAGACAGCCATCACTAGCCTATGTAGACTTTTCTCTACCCCCAACATATATATGTGTATATAATAATATAAATAATAATAATACTAATAATAATAAATAAATGAATAAATAATAAGACACTGGAGAACATTTATAAACAATCATCTTAACTACGTATTAATAGAAGTGCACTTTTCCATATACACATATACAAAATTCTAGCAAAATAGGAGTAGAACTCTAAACTAAAAAACAAAACAAAACAAAAACAAAACAACAACAACAACAAAAACAACAACAAACAAAACAAACCTCAAAGTACTCCTAAGAAATAAAGGAGGAAGGGGATGCGACAAACAAACAAACAAACAACCTGACACTGGCTGCGGCTATATTGTCCTTTCCCAATTTCTCCTACTTTTGGCTACAGTCCACCCCCTAATAATGCCCCCCTAGTTATGCTTCTAGCTGACCTGATATTGCACATCTGAAGCCATAACTATATACATTGATGCATTACTCTATTGGTAAAATGGGTGTGGTCAAAATACCCTGTCTACTTGCTTTTTCTGGGGGAACACTGCACATGTAGTCATCCTGACAAAAAAAGTTATTATTTTTATTATAATACTATCAAATATGAAACTAGAAAGAAAGCTGGACAGGTCTTATGCAGGACAGGTCTTATGCAGGACAGGTCTTATGCAGGACAGGTCTTATGCAGGACAGGTCTTATGCAGAACAGGTCCTATGCAGGACAGGTCCTATGCAGGACAGGTCTTATGCAGGACAGGTCTTATGCAGGACAGGTCCTATGCATGCAGGACAGGTCCTATGTCTTATGCAGGACAGGTCTTATGCAGGACAGGTCTTATGCAGAACAGGTCCTATGCAGGACAGGTCTTATGCAGGACAGGTCTTATGCAGGACAGGTCTTATGCAGAAACATTTTCAGTTCGCGAGAAAGATAACATTTACACCTTTGATAATTTAAACTTTTGGGAGAGTATTATCTCATAATCATCTTCAGTGAATACAGCAACTAGCAGAATATGTAGTAGTAGTAGTAGTAGTAGTAGTAATAATAATAATAAAATAATAATAATAATAATAATGACTAGCATGTCCCCACCTGTGGGCCACCCACAGAACAGTTGCAGGGATAGCAGGGGGAGGAGCTGGGTGTGGTGACTGTGTAGTGTAGTGTAGTTGCAGGGATAGCAGGGGGAGGAGCTGGGTGTGATGACTGTGTAGTGTAGTGTAGTTGCAGGGATAGCAGGGGGAGGAGCTGGGTGTGGTGACTGTGTAGTGTAGTGTAGTTGCAGGGATAGCAGGGGGAGGAGCTGGGTGTGGTGACTGTGTAGTGTAATTGTGGTCAGCTGCTACATCATCAGCTACCACACTGGTTTCACAGTTTGGAACTAAATAATCAGAACTAACTTTATACGCATGCATGTGGTGTCACCTTTGAGCATGTGCACACACCTCTTTCTTTTTATGCCACATGATGTGGGTGGATGGCTATAAAATCAATTAGTCACTCCACCCAGTTTCAGTTGGTCTCTGTCTTTCTTTTTATCGCACCATACCTTATTAGCTTAATATCTAATTAACTTTCATTATAACTTCCTTAAGGGTGCTGGGACAACTCCCACGCAAATATTCACAATAATTGGATTTTGGTTGCTAGGGATTACTAACTTTTTTCTTGGTGTTTGTAGAGCTCCAACTAAGGGTGGATCCTAAAGAGTACTGCTAATGGACTAACTAAATAAAAAGAACGGGCCTTGGGAGCTTGTTTCGTTCAAGTTACGAGCTCCTCAGCCTCAAGTATATAATCCACAACTCCTCCGCGGGTGCCGTCGCTGACGAGCCCATTCTTCGTATACTGCTACATTTGTTGATTGTCTTCAAAACCTTCGTTGTACTTTTTCTCAATTCTGCTTTGTTTTGTCTAGTTGACTGTGCTGATTTGATCCTCACGGCAGCGCGCCCGAATTTTTTTCTTTCAAAAAAAATCGCAACGAACATTTTGTAGCTAAGGTCATAGTCAGCCTGTGTACGAAATTTGGAGTCTTTTCTACTCGTAGTTTCTGAGAAGAAACACAAAATAGACTCCAGGACTAAAAATTAGTCCACGCGATCATTTGGCAGAGACTTGATTGCATTCAAACCACACCCACAACAGATTCAATTGATTCCGCGGGAAAGTGAGTTCCAGGTGCTCTCTAACTTTCGGGCACCTACCTGTTAGCAAACCAGTTTTCTGGCCGCCTCTCCTTCTCGATGATAAGCCCTACTGAAACGAGTGTGAGGAGATTATTGTAGTCTTGTTAACAGTGTTTTTCTCGGCATGGTCAGGTAAGGGAAGCCTTTTATCAAGCTAGCTAGATGCATATTCAGTGTGTGTATGTACCTGTAATAGATTAGTGAACCATTTTTGCTGCTGGAAAACTCTACAGTTTCAGTTTATGTACAGTTTTCTGTACTTAGCTATTCACTTCATTTGTTTATTCATCCTTACTTAGCTAGCTACATCACAAAATATTCATCTATATTTAGCTGGCTATTTCAAAATATTTTTTATATAAAATAAGTATCATTATATTATATACATTCATAAAAATTATCACTGGTCATCACAATACTGTAAAAAAAAAAATGAGTGATATATCAGGAAGAAGTTTTGCACAAGAATAAAAAATTAAAATAATGGAGTCATTAGTCATGGAGTCATTAGTGAGGTATTATTTACCTGTCAAGGATTGGAGACAATCTGGGAGCCAGTGTCTGCTCTAGGGAGAAACAATACTGATAAAGTAAGCCAAGAAATACAATATAAAACAGCTGCGCTCTTTACAACTTATAGCGGGGGCGGGGCCTCGGTTAGTTTTATCAATTGGTGGGCGGGACGCTTTGAATTACCCGCGCTAGCTAAGTTAGCGGTCGTTTTTACTATTGCGAGCAAGGCGGATTTTTGTGGTTATTTGTAGTGCGTGCGGGTGCGCGCGCGTTGCTATGTCCCAGCACCCTTAAATACTTTCGAGGCCAGTTAGGAAGTGATAGGATAGCTATAGGTTGCTGATAGAAGAGCGCCAGACTACCCCGTTATGGATTCCCTTCTTCTCCTTTGTCTATCTCTCCTGCTTCTCAATCTCTTTCACTATGATTGTGGACTTCTTCTTTGTGAAACTATGCTCCTCCCCTTAATTTTCATCGTCCTTTCTTTGCTGATTTCACCTACTTTCGGCTACAACAGTCGTCATTTCCTTAATCACTCTCTACTAAACGTGATGATGCTTTAACCCTTTCAGTTTGCAGTGATGCTTAACCCACCAGGTAATGAATTATTCATGAACACACACATTGTCATTGTTGCTGACACCTAAGCTTATTAAAATATAGACAATAAAAGGACTGAAATCTGGTTAGAAAACGAGACATGTAAACACTATTAAGTAATGCTATTAATGTGCACCTAAGCTGTCATTGACACACCTCAATTTCACTGTAACTCAACGAAACTCATAAGCGAGAAGACAGTTGTGGTGTAACTCAATCATGGTTTCAAAATTATATAGGTACAAACAGCTTTTTCGGCTTGAACACCTGATTATATATGTTGGTAATGTGTTGTGAGTAAGAATATAACAACAACCCTAATTGTTCACAGTTCGGTAATGATTTCTGTGCATTGAAAGCTTTCTGTTAAGTTTCGAGTAGTGCTAAACAATACACATGGGCTCAAGTAAACCAGGTGAGAAACTATTAAAATTACGCTAAATGGTCTCAACATAAAAATGTACAAATAGACAAATAAAAATGATTTAAGCCTACGAACACTACCCACAACAAACTCACCTTGGGATTTTTCCTAAGTTGATCCAACTCCTCCGATTTCTGCATCATCTTGTCGTTGAGTTCACAGAGATGGTCTGACATAGTACTCAGCTGTTTCTCATAGTTACTACATGTGGTGGTTAGCTGATCCTAAACACACACACACACACACACACACACATGAAGATTAATTCTATCACAACTGAAACTGAAGGTAGGTAATGTAAATCCTAAAATATTTCATCTTGGATTAAACAACATAAAAAAGGATCTTTCCAAAACCTTGGCAGTGCATGTACTCACTTGTACACGAGATTGTATGATATGTTTAAATCACATATAATTAACACAGTGAGAGTTGCTAGTCTTATGGGACCAAGTAAAATGGCCACTGTACTAGGCAGTTGTGTCTGCTAAGAGAAAAGAGTTGAGCGTGCACTTTTTTAAAAACCATGAAACCTTCCTACATAACATACGTGCATCAAAACTACGTCCTGCTCGGCCTGCTCTAGTTAAAAGTCCACAGTTATCTCATTTTCAGAAAAACAACAAACAATGAAGTTGAAACAAAACAAAATCATATTTTTCCTTATGTAGCAAGTGATATGCTCCCAAGGGGAAAAATTGCTGATTCTGAAGGATTACTACATGCAGTGAGTCACACATGAACCCCTAGAATACGCTGTATAAGTAGCTACTACACCTGACAAGAACTACGCACATGCCAAACAGACAGAAAAAAAAAAAAAAAAAAAAAAAAAAAAAAAAAAAAATCTAAGTGAGGACATCTCCCACACACACAAACACACACACACACCTGCAGCTGCTGAATGTTCTCGTTGGCTGTCTGCAGCTCCTGTGCCAACTTGTTCCTCAGAGAACTGTTGTGACTTAGCTGCTTGTGGAGTGCCCGGCACTGCCCACGCATAATAATAAAGCATGGTGACAACCCTTTACCTAATACCAAATCAGCCCCGCTTACCTCTGCATAGTAATGAGCAGACTTGCTGTCTGACTCTTGTATCTGTAGAACAATATTGGGTCTGTACACACAAGCTTCTTACAATGACGACACTTTACCTGGTTGTTGAGAATGGTGATTCTATCGACAAAGAACTTTCTGATCATAGTGATGTCATCAATGGATTCCTGCTGCTGCATACATAGAGCAGAGCAATGTGTGTATGTATGAACATGTTATATTTACAGATACATACATTCACGCATACATACATACACACATACATAATGCACTCTAAAATCGATTTAGTGTTCTCCCATTACTGCAAAATCAGTCAAGCCTGCATGTGGGTATATGTGTGTGTGTGTGTGTGTGTGTGTGTATATATTAGTTGACAAAACTCACGTCTTCCTCACTGGACAGCATGAATACTGAGCCCACCTAAACACATCAATAATCTAGAGTCACAAATCATACTAGCACGGGCAAATCAAATATACACACATATCTTCCATCACAAAGACACATAATATGTATAAATGTCCAGTTTTAGTCAGAAAGAGAGTATGTATTTTATAGATTAACTTTACTAATGCATTTTTACTTCTAAACTACAACCATGACACTGCATGAGTACAACTCTCGACAATTAAAAAACAAAAAACAAAAAAACAAACAAACGAAACAAAACGACAACAACAACAACAATAGACAGAGTAAAAGATAACAATAATAAAGTATCCCCATTAAATCTAGCACCTCAATATCAATGGCAGTATTGTGGGGTTGCACTTACAGAATCATTGGCATGCAATTGGGAGTCAGATGGAGCCTGCAATGGAAAGAAAAGAGAACATCCCAGTGCATTAATCCTCACTATCAGAACTTGGTGAATTAGTGCTGCACTTACTGGAGAAGGAGACTTGGAATGCGCTTGAGGTGCTTTTGAAGTGACAGATAATGTAGATGATGAGCCAGACTGTCGTGCTCGACTGAGTTCTGCTTCCAATGAAGCAGTTTTCTACACAAACACAAGCCATATTTCAGACATAGAATGGAATGCATTGTACTGGACCACATAAAAAAAATTACATGTCCCCCAACACAAGTACATGTCCCCCAACACAAGTACATGTATGCGTCTATGTATATTAAAAGGTGAAATAGATGCAGTACCAATCACATATGAAATTATTATTAAAGATTTATTCAATAGAACTTTCTATACATATTATGTGGTTGTATTATTCGTTCGAGTCATACATAACTAGATATGGCAAACTATATTGAATAAATATAATTATGCATGTGAAAAATCAGAATATTCATAATTTCAATTCTTTTAATAAAATAAATGAAACCAGCTTATAAGAATAATAGCACGGTTTTTTCCCTCCAGTTTAACAAACAATGCATGTCTAATTAATTAAACATATATTGGCTAAAGTTCTGACCCTTCATAAAAACTAGATTGAAACTTTCTCACTTATTATTTCTGCCAAGAACGACTGACTGATTAATAACAATATTATAAGATGAAAAGTCGTCAGGTCATGTGAGAGAAACTTACCTTTTGTTCTTTCTCATACTTGATGGAGAGCAGCTGGAGATCCACCACCAGCTGCTCTTTCTCCTGCTCCAAACTGGACAGTCTCTCCTTGTTGGCTGATACCTGCTTCATGAGAGTCTGGTTGTTCTCTGTGGAGCTGGAGAGTGAGTGAGAGTGGAACACAGCCAGAGTGTAGGGCACAGAGGGAGGACAATCCTGGAACAACAACAACAACAACAACAACAACAAAATCTAATCCAGTCCTTAAAATGATACTATATATACTTTGTATCATGGACATTTAAACCGTCCAATCAGATTGCTCAATTCGCAGTGAATATATTTCACACCCACCTCCTTAAGAGGTAAATAAGTGAACCGTCCAAGCAAAAATTAGCTTTCATGCGTTTCCTATGGCCTAGAGCCATGGTACAATGTATTTGCACCACTCTTAGTCTGTACTGGGTTTACACTATCCAAGTCGGTTGCACCACTTCATTCGGTCGGTACAACATTGAAACTATCCTCAGGCGATTGGCCCTCGGTTGCGTAAATCCCATATACGTTGTGGTGCAACCTATTTGTACATGTTCGATCAGACACAATGGCTACCATTGTTTTCAGTTTATCATGGAAGGAACAACGCCATGTTTCAAAGAGTGGTGACTATCAGCTACTACTCAGAGAGAGAATCACCTATTCCAGCTTATATGGCAGTTTCTACGTAATCCCCACTATAATGTGCACATACATGTACACTCAAATAACAGAAAGCACACAAAACCATACCTTTCGTAGTTTACGCAGATAATTGGTGGCTCTAATTCGCAGGTTCTGTACCATGGTGGACTGATCAGAACCCTACAAACATAATATCATCACCCACATGCTTACAGCTAGTACAACCCTTTACCTGATTATCCATCTGTTTGGTGGCATTTTGGTCCATGGCCGTCTCAAAGACTTCACCGTTTCCCTCCAAATAACCGCTCAGCTACAAGAACCAGAAACCAAATACTCACAGGAGTACCACCAGACCCTATGGCTGTGTCCCTCACCTGCTGGGCAGTGGAGCAGATTCCATTCAGAGCTGATATGACACATTCATTAGTGGTGTTGAGCTTCTACACACACACATCCAACAATACTGGCTTCAAGATTTAAGAAAGTTAAAAATATAGATGTATTGAAGAAAGAGAAATAGTTGAATTATACTATTGTTATATTAGAGAGGAAAAAAGTTAAAAATATTCTACTGTTATATTAGATAGAAAAAAAGTTAAAAAATAGAGAGAGAAAAGTTCAAAATATACTACTTTTATAATAGAGAAAAAAGTAAAAACAACAACAATAACTACTGTTATATTAGAGAGAAATCTTTTTCGATTAAAACCATAGGCCATCCCTTCTCCCATTCCATGCAGAAGTGTGTACACATGCAGTAGTAAAGCCATACAATGCCCACTACATGTACATGTGTGCTATGCTGTCCCTCACTTGAGTGGCCATACAATGCCCACTACATGTACATGTGTGTACACATGCAGTAGTAAAGCCATACAATGCCCACTACATGTACGTGTGTGTTATGCTGTCCCTCACTTGCGTGGCGTTGGGAAGTTGGTACTCCAAAGTAACTTTGGATGAAAACATAGAAGAGAGGTCTACACACCAGTAAAATAAACATAAATAATGTCAGTACAAACAGAAGTAAAATGGGAAACACCTCCCAAAATATTGCCATCTTTTTTAGAGTTGCACCGATAGAAGATTTTACCGATATACCGATATTGTATCTAGAATCGAGGCCGATACCGATAACATATAGATATATTCATTGAATTTTGAAAATTTAATTTTTACATACAGGTAATTAGAAATATAATGGTACTAGTCTAGAGTCATCAGCGCCAGGAACAAAGTAGTGCCAAATTGGTGACCTCTTTTTAGACATAGTAGTTAAGTTTCTTTGTCTTTACGCAATCAAGAGCTAGTAGAACTCATCCGTTCAGTGTCCACGCGGCGAGTATGAAATTTTTTCTATCGGTTAATTATATCGGTACAGCGGGTAGTGTTGACGACCGATACCAAAAAAGTAGGCTGATAAACGATAGATTATCGGTGCAACTCTAATCTTTTTATTATTAACGAGAATCTAGTAATAACTAACAAAGTGCATACTATAATGCTATTCCTTACTGTTGATAGTTTCTTGCAGATGTTTCAGAGATGAGTTCATCTTCTCCAAACAGAACTTCATGCTAGGGACTGGGATGTTGTCTGACTGACCTAAAGAATAGTGAGCAGATGAAATTGAAACTGTTGCTAAGACAACACCAACTAATGACCCTATCTTACCTAAATTGCTTGCTGCATATTAACCTATTAGATTATAAATGTAAAACCAATGCAGTATGGTGAGGTGAGGGTAAGGTGAGGGTTATCAGGTAAGGTGAGGGTTATCAGGTAAGGTGAGGGTTATCAGGTAAGGTGAAGTCATCAGGTAAGGTGAGGCTAATGGGGTAAGGTGAGGCTAATGGGGTAAGGTGAGGCTAATGGGGTAAGGTGAAGTTATCAGGTAAGGTGAGGCTAATGGGGTAAGGTGAGGATATCAGGTAAGGCGCATTGGTCTCACCGTATTAACCTCACTTTACCTCATTGGTCTCACTTTAGTTTAATCTTGAGTTCTTACCTTACTCTAATGACTAGACTGTACCCAATGGTCACACCTTACCCAATCAGCCTTACTGCACCTTAATGTATCCAGTGTCTAAATAACTTGAAAGTAATCACACACACACACACACACACACACACACACACACACAACCTACCTGTGATCATGATAGAAATGTAGTTGTCGATGGAGAGGAAGGTGCCTGTGATGAGGGGAAATGACCGGGAGATTTGGAGGTTGAGTCTAGTCAAGTTACTCCCACACACTGACTCATTGCACTCCTCCTCCAGACTGCACACAAACACACACACACACACAAGTGTAACTGCACGTGTCAACATTAGACCAGAAGAAATGAGAATATGCACAAACTAAATCTCCAAGAGGGCAAGCCAATGGGGAAAAACTTTTTTTTTTAATTCAGTCCTTTACATGAAATAGATAAAAATTTGGAGGTCATAATCATCTTCACAATGCACCACCATTTTAGAGAAAGGGGGCAAACTGTTTTTAAAAAAGTCCTTGTTCACGACAAAAAAAAAAAAAAAAAAAAAAAAAAAAAAATAATAATAATAATAATAATAAATAAATAAATAATAATAAAAATAAAATAAATAACTAATTAAATAAATAAATAAATACTATAAATAAATAAACCTAAGTAAAATTAGATCCTGTATATGCCCTCCTTCAACTGTACACTTCAGTACATAGAGACCAGGACAAACACACAGACACACTAAGATCACTTCTTCGCTGTCACTAACCTCAGCTGTAGATATGGAGTCAGAGTTTCCAGATAACTCACAAACCTCTTGTGATGTCTAGCAAACTCTCCAAAGTCACCTGCTACATTCTGCACGCACGCGCACACACACACACATACACGCACACACATGGTCCCACTAGCATGCATGTAATCTATCCATTAGCACTGACCTGAGAGAAAGGGTTCCTCTCTAGACAGTCACAGTAGCTGGAGAATGACTTGGCTAGAGGTCGAGTGTATGAGGAGGAGGAGTGGAGAAGACTACACAGCTACACACACACACACAGCACAATGACACCAGCCATGGATGACAGTATAGAGATCAAGCAATATAGGATAATATGCTCTCTTTATCCTCCTCCATTTTACCAGATTTAATAAATTTCTCTTTGAAAATAAAACCCTTCACCATTGCTTTCATTGATTTTATGTAAGTCCTCATATAACCCACTCCACAACTCACCCAGTGATGAATACAGGAGATCAACTACCAATATGTGTGTGTGTGCATGTGTGTGCACATGTGTATGCCTGGGTATGTATGTGTGTGCACATGTGTATGCCTGGGTATGTATGTGTGTGCACATGTACATACTTTAGTGTTGATGGTTGACATGTGAAGACCACTGGATATGTCCACTGGATAACACTTGCACCTCTACAAATAACACAGAGGGAAGGAGAAAAATAATGAAGGAACGCAGCAATCAAAGAAACTAAAATCTGTTTGACTTTAAAGTTGTTCAGTATGAAGGAAAAAAATTGAAACTTGTCTATTGTGAGCTGATGAAGGATAATGAGTCCGAAACATTCTCTATAATGTTTCAAAAGTCAGCTACGTTAGTTAAATAATTGCTCAATAATAGTATTGCTACACAAAACTATTATTGTTGTTGTCATTAATTCTATTAACTGAGGAAGTTCAGATGCCGTGCTCAGAGTTAGAGTGAACGAGGTGCGAGTTAGACGAACCTGCTCCAGGTAGGAGTGGCATGTGGAGAGCTGCGTGGTGAAGGTGGTGATGAGGTCCAGACCATTCCTGAGAGCATTCAACACTTCAGCCTGCACCATGGGATAGAAGAAAGGACATGAGCTGTTGTGAGACTAATACTAGCACCACCATGTGTTGTAACTGCTGGTCCCAGTGTGAGTCCTCAGTATCACACTGATCCAGGGCTCAATGGTTTATATACTAAAATTACAATGATTACTGCTACTAACTCGAGGTATCTAATGGCCTCGATACTATGGACCTATCCCTACCCCCATGAACCCTATAGATAAAGTTCCACACAGCAGCGCCAATAGAAATGAACAATTTTTTTTGGATGTGTATACGTACTGTACGAGGCAATACTCTTCTATCACTATTGAGCCTTTCTGCCGAGAATGGGTCTTATGTTCAATTATCAGTATGAAGGCACTATGGCAAAGATACCCGGGAGGACACACAAAGCTTTGTGTGTGTGTGTGTGTGTGTGCAGTTCATGCGTGCATGTGTGTGAGTGTGCTTAACCTTACATGGTAAGAAAGCATACACAGCTGTTACGTACGAAGCAAGCATCAAGGTAATTGTCCCACATTCACAAAGCGATACTTCCGTAAATGTCTCTACTAACAATATTTGAATGAGTGTTATTCCAGCTGTGGTCCTCCACACACTGTAGGACTTGAAGACAATCCAGATTAGCACATAATGTGTACACATGCTATGGCATGAGCTTTAAATGTAATGTTATAATGAATGTAAACTACTGAAATCAGAGCAACTTTGTACACCAACACTCAACACTATAATCTACTAGTTATGGATGATGTATCAATTTAAAATAATAATAATAATAATAATAATTATAATAACAATAAAATAATAAGTAATAAAAAAAAAAGTAAAAAAAAGTAACAATTCCTCACCTGAAGTTTAGTGTCCACGACGGGCACATTCAGATGGTTGTAGGATGTGTTTGCTATAACACACAAACACACATGCATGACAAGCAACACACATCACACGTGCAGGTAATATAACATCACTGGCCACTACTGTGAATGGTCATCTCACCTTCCAGTAACAAGTTTCCTCTCGACACCTTCTGTTCTCGCGACCTTTTACCTACACATGTTCATCAGAGAAAAACTGGTGATGTGATTGCTGAGAGATTAGTACAAAGAATTGAGTACATCAGACCTGATCATTCAGCACTATATACTATTAGATTAGGATATTGAGAATCTACTGTGATTAGGAATCTGAGGTATTGGGTTGTAGTGTCCAAGTATAGTGAGGATGCTACCGGAGGCCAACGGTGCCAATTTACAATACTGGAATGTAGCAATGGTTAAAGAAAACAAAATTCATGATGGTAAGTAAAGCCTTGTGAGTGTAGCAACAAGCATCTCATTTACTCAATTTCTAAATGCCGCAGAGCATATTGAATAGATTCATGCAACGGACCAATCAGATTGCTCACAAGTGACTAGCTAGAATCCAAATTTAATATACATGTAACATTAATATATTCTCTGTGATTCCTCTATTTCACGCCTACTCTCCCGTTTGTCACCGTATTTCCCCTTCCCTTTACCAGTTTACTCACTGACCAACTATCTTACCTGACAGAGTGTTTTGCCTCCACTCACTGGCAGCTGCCTGCAATCTACACACACACACAATCTGCAGGTAGCTGACTGAGGAATGTCATCACACCGAGTGTTAACATGTAACATGACGCACTATCACATCTACTACAGTGTATCCATACTCACTCTGACACATTGTAAGCTGACATAGCCACACTTAACCTGCACCCATTGAGCAATCACACATGCATATATATATACACACGCATGTATATGCATGCATACGCACACACATTCATACATACGCTGGACCCACTAGCTAATCTCCATTACATTCACAGAAGCTATCTCCACTATATTTCATTGCATCTCCTTGATCCAGCCTCTCTTATACTCCCTTACCTGTCCAGACTGGACTTCATCTCACTACTCTCTTCAGTCTGCTGCATCACCTTCACCTACAACACACACACACAATTTTCCATATTAAGACGAAAACATTACATTTATTATAAAGTTGTGAAGAAAGGCTTGAAATGTTGTTTCATAATACTCACCTAATTTACCACCCAGTCCAAGTTCAATATAAAAACAACAACAACAAAAAACGACCTCTCGTCACTAAGTGGCCACAAATTTCACACTTCCTAACTTCCAACCGAAGGAGGACCACCTGCTACTGTGCTGTGGCCTATACCCCTAACCCTCATCCCGTCCACCAGCCCCATCCACACCTCTAACAAGGTCTTCTGCTCCGTGAGGTTGTCCAGCTGATCCTTGTGTTCTCTCTCCATCTCCTCCACACCAACCTGGTGGGTGGCCATCTCAGTCGTCAGCTTCCCTACCTTCTGCTGTAAGTCTCGAATAGTACGTTCAGACTTCTGGGTTAACTCTAGCACCTACACATGTGCATGGAAATACAATACACACACACTAACATGGAAATATATACAGACATACATATACAGTACATACGAAGTCAATAGGATAAATACACAAGTTTCTGCAGCTACGTATCGTAGCTACAACACAACACTCATGTATTAAATGCGAACTTGTCACACACAAAACTATTGGTTTTCTATTCTGACATTATAAATAATAATAATAATAATAATAACAACCAACAACAACAATAATATTATTATAAATAATAACAACAATAATAATTTCTTTACTTCATAATTTCTTTGTCAGCCTTCTTCTACTCATTAGATGTATTATCTCTCTTTCGGCTTTTTTAAACAATACCAAATTAATTTAATTCTGTATTGTTTAAAAAAGCCTATGAAAAAGAGAGAATACATCTAATCCCTTTACTATTTTACTCAATACAAACTAGAAGAATGCCGCACTAATTGCTTGAAACAATTAACAATGAACAAGAAAACAACAACAAACAAACAAACAAACAAACCATACAACACATATCTTACTTACTTTCATATGCAGCTTTTCATTCTCCGAGATCTTGGAGGCCAGTTCCTGAGTGTGGATCTCTGACACACCAGCAAACCCATCCTGCCCCTGAAATTAGCCACAGAACAACCAGCTAACTTAACAAACAAGTGACAGTTCTGAAACAGACATGTCTGGTTTCTGATCCATTTAACTTCACACTCACATCAATAAATGTTGCAATTAATGCTACAGAAGGACCAAAATGTATAAATGCTTCATTGATATGGATTGCTTAGGAAATATTGTACTTTGTCAAATACCTTTACCCCATTTGAAGAAGGAAAAAAAGGTGTCACTTCGTTCTCTTCCATTTAATAGTGGCAAGTACTCACTTTCCTCACTTCATTAGCACCCCCAGCAACTACCAAGCAGATTTCCTTCAATTCAATATAAAAGTGTTTGATGTGTGTACACAGCTAACTGAAGTAATATTATTGTTAGAGTTTTGGCTATGGAGTACATTCCACTCACAGAGTATGTCTATAAAAAAAAAAAAAATAAATAAAAAAAAAAAATAATAATAATTTTTTTTTTTTTTTAAACCCCCTCTCTAGTTAGTTCTAAAAATTACCCTGCAGGTCTTATAATCTTACACTCTTACAAAACCCCGCCCACCTTCCTCTCACCCATCATATTACCTAACTACACACCCTCCTCCACCTTTTTCGCTCTCACCCTTTTCTTCTTCTTGCCCGGTGAGGCAATCTCCTCCTGAAGAAGGGCAACTCTCTTGCTAAGTTGTTGGTTACGGAACTCGAGAGACTCGTTCTCCTGCACATGCTTCCTCAAGTTCAGACTCTTCTCTCTCAGATTTTCCTAGTAATGGAAGAAAACCACACCCACCTTAAGCAAACCACCTCCACATCTAGCAACTTGTATGACTTCTACCCTCATCTCTGAGAGAATTGTGTAATGTATGAAACAATTAATATATTATATAAAGATTCTCCATGACAACATTGGGAACAGTTTGATTGTACTTCTACAAAAAACAAAAAAAAACAAAAAACAACAACAACAAAACAAACAAACAAACAAACACAACACTGACGTGTACGTCACTGAATTATGTCCTCAGAGTTACATACAGGTAGGATTACCATTCTTCAAAATTTTTTTTACTCATTTTGATTTTTGGCAATGCTACCAAATTTTACTTATTTTTGCTCCAAACTTCAACCTATATTGTAGCTTCTTTATGATTCCCTACCATTTTTGTGTTATTTTGGCCCAAAATTTATACTCCATTATGCCAGGATCATGCTCATTGCTTTTAACTACCTATTATGCTCAAAACTCTGCCAGCAAAATCCAGAATGCCTAGTTATAGGATCAGCATTTGTCTGGTCATGTGCATGCAATTGCTGCTAAACTTTCTTATCTTGTGGGCTAACGAGAGCTAAAAGGATGCAATCAAAAGAGAAGGAGAAAACATACTCAGTACACAAATTTCTGGCCAAGAAAGTTTTTAAATATGAAACAAGTTGTATACAACAATAGATACTCATCGAAATTAGTGGTATAGGAAAGGGAAGAGGGCCTCCCTTAATTCTGAGGCACAATCCAAAGTGATTTCTCTCATGAACACCTTTAAAAACCACTGAACACATACCCTTTAAGCCCCACCCACCTCCCTCCATACCGAAACATCTTCCTACACCACTGGAAATTATTCCTGTTCTGTCTCCACAACAAGGAGGTGGTCACCTGAGCAAATAAAACTGCTTTACTGTGCTAAAATGTGCCACATTAAGTATTTTAATATGGCATGTGTGGATCCCTACAGCTCATGATACTGGGAAGTAGAAGTCACTACCAGCACTGGATTAAGCAAAAACTGGGAGAAACAATGTTCAACGCATGCAACCCTTGCAAAGAAGTATATATTCAGTACAGTTTGGTAACCAATCTATTTTCTTGGTAATGAAGCTTGGCTTATATTTCTCTTGCAATACCTCAACAGCACTTTTCTGAGTCTTCTCATCACGAATGGCTTTCTTCAACACATCTATTTGAGCTCTGAGCTGTTCACATACATAAGAGATGGTTTATTTATATTGCGCATTATTTAGAAATAATGCATCCAAACCACTGCTCCACACTCACAAATTCGGAGGGACACTACAAAATAATAATTACCTTGGCGTATTCCTGCGCCAACCTGGAGTACTTGGCTTGCAACTCCGTGCCCATGATATCCTCCACCGCGCAGAGAAACGTGAAGACACGAAGGAAAAGGAGACGAACAAGGCGAGCTTAATAAATTGCGGGGGTGTCACGCGCGCGCACGTCACTAAGTGGGCGGGGTGCTTGATGTTAGATAGAGGGAATTACCGGGGGAAAATAATATAGTCTACGTCATTCCAATCACCGTCCGCTTATTTGCTTGCTCTGGCTTAACTTCCCGGTATACTCTGACTACTCCCGGTACTCTGGCTCCCGGTGCTCTGGCTCCCGGTGCTCTGGTTCCTGGTGCTCTGGCTCCTGGTGCTCTGGCTCCTGGCGTTCTGTCCTCCCCACGGTGGTGGTGCACAGTAATTGTTCGGTTACCTCCCCGGCCGGGCTTGCGATATCTCTCTTGGGTGAAACATATACTTACACTCTGCTTGGTAATTTAATTGGTGGTGTATGTAACTTTGTGTATATACTAGCTAATACCAAAGGGCCATGAATAATAGGAGAACTTTGGCTGTTTGAAATTTAGAGTTTTATTTAATCTTTTTGTCATAGCTAATTAGCTATCACAACTATGCTAAGTTGTATGTAAATAAAGTAGCATTATGAAAACTACTGGGGGGGGGGGGGGGGGGCACCCCCCCCTCCCCCCTCCTCCTAAATGCAGTCCTGATTTAGCTCGTTCTTAGAGTATCTGCTACTGTTAAATAGCTTACTTACTGAGAGTAGGAGCCAAGAAACAAACTAGCAAGATTTAAACATACTGAGTATTTATGTAATTTGACCTTTATACCAGGAATAGCTACTATATAGTAATTCAGTCATTCTCGGCTAAAATAATTAGCAAATTTTCTCATTCTAAAAGCCAATATTGTTAATTAAAACAACTTAAGTTTTAATTAACTATATTGGCTATTAGAACGAGAAAATTTGCTATTGTTACCATATATATGTATATATATATATAATATTAACTACTATAGCTGCAGTGTAGCTATGTGTTTTACATGTAGGAAGATACTACATGTATCTATAAATGGCTTCACACATTGACTTACTCATTGTTTTAACAATGAACGCTAAACAATGTAATGTACAAATTTATACTAGTTTTACATGAATTCAGGGATCCTGAGTTGAAGCTTCTGTCTAACTAGCTACTAATTTATGTGTTGTTGTTTTTTTGTTGTTGTTGTTATTGTCCATATAGCCTCAATAATCTATTTTTGAATATGGCAGTTGGTTATGAAAAAGCTGTAGAAGTTGAATTAGAATTGACTGAGGAAAGCTCCAGTGATGAAAGTATTATATATCTTAGTCCAAGCATCAGTGAAGACGAATGTGATGGCGTACGAGCCATTCAAATGGCATCACATAGTCAACCAAACCACTCACTCAGTCATGACCCATTGCCTAACCTAATGAATGATTCAGACGATGGGAAAACTATTGAAAATGCTGCAACGGTGGCTAAAGCTTATAAGCACAGTGGTGGCAATGAAATGGAGGCTCAGTTGATTGTTACCACGTCAACACTTCCTGACTTACAAGGTTCAGATAGTTTACCTGGAAACGCTTTTAGTTTTCATATGGTAGATTCCAATGGTAAGAGATACGACGGTACAAAAACAACATTCAGAACTTCTGCTATTAGCTCAGGCTCCAATGAGCAAGTCAATGCTTCTGATTTGAAACCCAAGAAGAGACAAAACAGACAGAGAAGAAGAAGGCAACGAAAGCCATCACAAAATAGCCCCGTGGGCGAAGCTACCACACATGGTCAAGTATACCCCCAGTATGATCAAGCTGCTGGTGTTTTTCAAGCAGAAATTGAGCATCCATTAGACAGCCGCCACAAAGTAATCCAAAGTACCTCAAGAAGAAATATATCTACTGGTAAAGATTGTGCCAAGCAAGGCACAGTTCGCACACAGAGATCAAGGAGATCCAAACAGTATACAGAGTCTGTTTGTGGGTTGGTTGAATGGTCACAAAATGTTGTAACTGATCAGTCCAATCATCCTAAATCAAAGCCTAAAGGTCTGGTAAAAGGTGAGTGTAAATCTTTGATGACATCACAGCCTCAACAAGAGAAACCTCCCATAAAGCACAGATCTTTTGCAACCCACAGTGATCAGTCAAGAAAATCTTTCAATTCTGAGAGAAGGAAGAAGCATGCAGCCAAAGAAAAAACACACAGCAAGGATTTAACTTCACTTTCATACAAAAAACCTAGTACTAGAAATTTTGGAAATGATCCAGTGGAAAGTGAAGATCCTGCTTTGTTGCTTGCAGATTTAGCTAATCAAATACAAGCAATGAAATCCAGTGCTCAGAGTAAGCATGATAGAGAAGTGTTTGAACATAAAACTGAGCTGTCTAAATATGATCAAACAGCTACAAAGAAACGACTAAAATATCATACACCAGATAAGCATGAGCTTATTCAGTGTACAAAAAAAAATCTTAAAAAATCTATTGCAGAGTGTGGGCTTGTCAAAGAAGCATTGTTTGCATTTTGTGCAGAACTAGAAGAAGACATTCAAAACCTACAGTCAGCTAGCCCATCTTTAATATCAAGTTCTTGCAAAATATTGCAGAAAAAATTTGAAAGAGAATGCTACAAGTATGACAATCCTCTGCCCATGTATTCCAAGAGGAATGACATTTTAATGGCTGTGCAGAATCATTCTACTTGTGTAGTGATCGGTGAAACTGGCTCAGGTAAGAGCACACAACTAGTGCAATACTTGTACGAGGCAGGATACGCTGAGCATGGAATCATAGCTTGCACCCAACCAAGGAAACTGGCCGCTCGTTCGTTAGCTGAACATGTCAGCAAAGAAGTTGGAGAAAGAAAAGGCACCACTTATTCCTATTATGGCACTGATTCCAAGTCTAACAGAAAGGCTAAAGTAGCATTCATGACTGACCACATGCTACTTAACG
>WLWD01002378.1_pt1 | contig 68296 bp, 51 predicted proteins | sample 6712731 | NCBI WGS metagenome assembly WLWD01 (sample SAMN12718690, study PRJNA576275) | sponge metagenome | isolation source: marine sponge | host: Mycale hentscheli | place: New Zealand: South Island, Marlborough, Capsize Point | collected 2014-11-01 | reverse complement strand
TACACACTCCTCGGCAAGCAGATATTAAGCTCTCCAAGTTTTATCGCCGTAGCTTTAGCCATTCCCGCTATATATCACCTAACCGTTCCCTTCGTTAGGCTTATTTAATACAATTTTAAGAACTAAATCGATCTTTTTGCGACATCTACGCATGCCACGTTGTGCCTGATTTTCCCATAGACGGTCACATATTGTTTAAAGTACTTATAATGAATAGTCGACAAAAAAAAATTATTCAGCAGCTACAATGGAATGTTCTGGTTTAGATGTCCAATATTTAATATGGGTAGTGGGTGAAGAAGTCTGGATCAGAAACTCAAATTGACAAGATTTTTCTCTCCAACAAAAATGCACTGGAAGTGCAGTAGCAAAGAGAGGATATAGGTTTGACAGGACATGGGGTAGGGAGCATGTACAGTAGAGAACGTGTTGGCCATGTTGGGCAACTCCAATAGAAGTACAGTGCAGCCCGCATCACACAGCAAAGGGAGCTAGACAGCTAGTGGCAAAGAACCCCACCCAGTGGACCCTACTTGGTCCCAATTACAAGAGTTCTGTTGTACACAACACACACATGCGCGCACACACATACACAGTACATGAGAATACTAACACACATACATTAAATGTCTCACCCACATATGTACCAACATCTGGTTCAACAAGAATTGTCTTCTGCCAGAAGTCGACTGGAAAAAATATGATGTGAACATCATAATATTGTGAGCATATCTGCAACTGTTGATTATTAATACAATAAGCTTCTTCATTGACATCAAGACCTCTATCATTCCTTAAAATTAAACAAAGTAAATAAATAAAAAATCTATTTTTTTTCTGGGTGGGTGGGGTGAAGCATGAGCAAGTTTACCTCCCTCTCTCTCATGTATGGATGTATTTGTATTAATGGTACATTCTAACTGTCCAATCAGATTGCTCAATTCACAGTGCTATATTTCATACTCACCTGCTACGAAGTGAAAAAGTTGTCCAATTACAATTAGTTTTATGCTTTTCCTATAGCCTAGAGCCATGGTGTTGTACCACTCTGCTGCGTTTGGTCAGTAAGTGACTTACACTATCCTCAGGCCTTTGGCCCTCAGTTGTGTAAATCCAGTATCGACATCCACGTAATTATGTAACCTACATATACAGTGTACATACACGTACATGTATTTATTGTCATTATACCATTGACCATTTTCGCATCATGCGAGCTTTCAATATTCTCCCTTGAACGCTCCAAATGGAATGCTTCAACGTGATTGTATGCAGTTCTGGACAATTCCCGGCCATGCTGGAATGTTCAATATGCATCGTGTGATGAGGAAATACTTAAGGTACTCAAGGAAAACATCTAGGGAAAAGTACCATTCAATTCAAACTTTATGCTAACTTGATATCGTGAGCAAAACTACTCATATACTGCAAGAATCATTAGCTCACATGATTAGAATGTGACGAAAGGGGCAATCACCAACAAAAGCTAGTACCTTAAATTTAGCACATAAAAGGTCTAAATAGTTGTTCTAAGTAATTCCGTATCTAAAACAACATTTCTCCAAAATCAGAACATGACAGACAGACAGATGAGACGACTACTGTATCCCTCTCGCACACGCATGCTGAGGGTTAATTACATATCTTGTCTATGCCAAATAAATTGTGGATACCATATTTCTCAAACGTACTTTCTTTATTCCTCCGAAATTAAAACAACCAACAACAAACAAACAGAAAAATAAATAACCCCTCCTTCCCCCCCCCCCCACTCAAAAACAACAACAACAACAAACAAACAAAAACAACATCAAAGTGTACCTAACCATGGATAAACCAATCTCTATGCCAAGCCTTAGAGAGGTAATTACTCTTCTGAAATACTCACATAACTACCTAAACTGTTGCTACATGTGCTTATTCCATGAGACATGAGTCCACATACATCCTACACATACTTCACTCTATGTAACAGATGCATATCATGCCCTGTGCAAGTATACCTTAAACTAATAACATGTTCTTCACCAGTATTCACAATGGCAATAGTGGCATTTAATGAGACCAACAACCTATAGGCTATACAAATACACATTCCCCTCCACCCCAACAGCAGCCACCGGAAAGTCATTATTAGTCACATAAATTACTTATACACTGGCCTTCATCATAAAATGTTTTCATCTCAAACAAAACTGATACAAATGGGTCAACATACTTCCACAAATAAAGACTTATTGTATATGAGGGGGAGGGGCACAATGTTTAAGCCATTCACCGGCACAAGAGTTTATAGGCACCCAAGGATGATGTAATGCATAATGCGGGGAAACAATTTTTCCTCCAAAACAAGATTCGCTAAAGCTAAACTACGGCATCTAGAACATGGCGGCAAGATTCACTAAAGCTAAACTACGGCATCTAGAACATGGCGGCAAGATTTGCTAAAGCTAAACTACGGCATCTAGAACATGGTGGCAAGATTTGCTAAAGCTAAACTACGGCATCTAGAACATGGCGGCAAGATTTGCTAAAGCTAAACTACGGCATCTAGAACATGGCGGCAAGATTCGCTAAAGCTAAACTACGGCATCTAGAACATGGCGGCAAGATTCGCTAAAGCTAAACTACGGCATCTAGAACATGGCTAATATATCCTTCAACTACATATATTTTACGCAATAGAAAACAACTATTACATAATTAAGGTAGCTGGGCCAAAAAAATTCTTGCAAATGTACTTTACTTTATTCCTCCGAAATAAACAAACAAAAAAACAACCAACAACAAACAAACAAAAAAATAAACAACCCCCTCCTTCCCCCAACAACCCCCTCCTTCCCCCCCCCCCCCCCACTCAAAAAACAACAACAACAACAAACAAACAAAAACAACATCAAAGTGTACCTAACCATGGATAAACCTCCTCTACTCAATATATGGACATCTGAAAGTCCTTCAGGGAAACTAAACACTCCAACAAAAGTGCTTCAACCCAATCACAAGTCAAATGTGAATGACCACTAGGGGAACTGAGGAGAGGCTGGCCAGTTGCTCCGACTAGCACCACAACTAGCGAGTGGCTCACAATCACTGGAAACTGAGTGCATCATAACTTTCAGAATACGTGTTGGATGGAACACTGGGACAATAAGAATGCTGCCATTGGCATAAAAATGATCATCTAAATACACACACGTTGATTTAGATATAGAACAGACTTCTTGATAACAATGTGGCTTTCTTTGGCTTATCCAAATGATCATCCAAAGCTTCGTAACCAAAAAGTAAAACCTGATACGTCACATATTTTATCCACAGATAAAAAACCGACCAAAAAACAACAACAACAACTAACCAACTTGACTTGATTTAGTAAACATTCAATCATAAGTATTTTTCACAGCAGATGTCGTTCAATAACATTTTTCATTCTTGTACTTTAAAAACAAGCTGATAAAAACTGGGTAGGTTGCGACAAGTGTAGAATATACTTGCAAGCAGATATTACACCATTGACAGAAGTCCTACAGACCACAGTTCAAACACTAATAAAACTTCTTCACTCTAACTTCAGGAAGGGGAAGGTGGAGGAAAGGGGGAATATTATGAGCAAAGGTTCTATTCTTGTAGTGTTCTATGGGAACGAGAACTATCTGCAAGTCGCCTTATTTTCTTGGCATAGTAATGCGAATCTAATTATTGCACACCACAACTATGGAATCAGGGTGTGGCTAGGTCTTATATCCAAAACATACATCACCAGCTCATGAGATTATATTTAGGCTACTAACACTTAAAAATTACCTTCCAGTCCTTCCGTTTATGAAATGTTACACTCCAGCTGTATAGCAGCACTGTGTGCAAAGAAACGCAACTGTTTGTACCCTGCCCACACAGTAATTCAGCATGGTTAGAACATAGAAGATGAGCAGAATGGGTCCAAAAAAACTCTGTCAACTTATCATCCGTGCTTCGGCGAGACCCTTTACCGAAAGCTCGTTTGCGTTTGGTAAAGGAAAACACTGGCTAAAAGGCTATGGTTGTAAAAGCCGTTATTGTTCGTGACGATTCCGTGCCAAACACTTAACCTGTGTTAGGTAAAAGTGTCTTTCAACTTACATATTTCAGTGCTGAAAAGGTTGTTGGAATGAAATACACTCAATTTATTTATTAATTTATATTAATTTATATTATTATTATTATTATTATTATTATTACTACTACTACTACTATTATTATATCTTATGATTAGTTTATTTGTATATTTTATTTAGCTATTTGCTAAAATTATAAATTTATTAAATAAGAAATGAAAAATGAATAAAATGAAATAAATAATTTTATGAAAGAACTAATAAGTAATTGAATAAATAATTGAGACCGTGGGTGTTGTGAGTCAAAAGTTTACAGCTTCACTTGAAAGACGTGGGACACCACATAGTGGTGGAGACATGAGACCATGGGCTAGACTATCTTTTCCAGCATCTCTCAGTGGCCGTGCAGCGAGGGAACATGCCTCTGTTCTGGGAACAATCACCACCTAATCCTTAGTATTTATTCATTGAATAAATTTAAAAAATAAGTTAAAATACATGAGCAAAGAAAGCAAATGAAAAAAAAAAAAAAAAAAATTTAAATAATAAATAAAACAATGAATAAATAAATAAATAAAATAAAATAAATACATAAATAGAAGGATAAAAAAATTAATAGAATGAATAAATAAATAAATAAATAATTAAATAAATACATAAATAAGATGAACAAATGAATGAATAAAGAATAATGATAGACCCACTAAAATTTGATGATTTGTGAGTCAATTTTTAAGGCATATAGTTATACTAGTGATATAGCACATTTTGTGTGTGGAGTCTTGGTTCATGTCACCCAATTCGTTGTGTGTGCATTTTCTCTTTCGTAAAGTAATTTAAATCTATTCTTAACCTAACCTGCGGGTTGGTGAACGGTTCGCCGGGGTAGATAGAGAGGACCTTGATTCTGGTGGCAGCAACTACTTTGCTGTCATCAGGTGCGAGGTAGTCTGAGCCAAGTGAAAACTCTCCTGAGCCAGCCCACAATACTCACACGTGTATTTCAGTGGTATACACATATGTAAATGATATGTATTCTAAAGTAATATTTTTTATACTAACAGGTGTATTCATGTAGTATATTCATGCTTACCACATGTGTATATCACTGAAATAACATTGTTATATTCAGGCATGTATACTTGAATTATACCATGCAAATACATCATGTGTATTACAAAGGTTATAACATTGTTATAATTCAGGTGTGTTATACTTGAATTATAGCATGCAAATACTTCATGTGTATTAAAAAGTTATAGCATTGTTATACTTGAGTGTTGACTTCTAGTATACACGTATATACACTCGTGTATTACTCAGTAATCCTTCTGTTTTAACAGTACATTTATTCTAGTGGTACTGATGGGAATGAACAAGAGTCTATATAGACACACCAAGCCCCACCTATGACTTGCACAAAATACTTACAAACATGCAAACACCAAAAATCCATTAACACTTACAAACATACAACCCAGTAATTCTATACACACCCATGACCACACAACACGCCTTCATTCTTGTGCAACTGTTCTATCACTTCTATGTGGGTACGCCCACAAGTATATCTCAATTATTCTAGTGCTATACACTTCCCAATACACATCAGTATTCTCTACTTTTTGCATGGTGTTGAGGGCATATCTTCATCTGGTTTTGAAACTTTGAGTTCTAAAAAGCAAGTGTTGTAGAGCTCGTGGTTTAATAGAATTCCATTTTCGAAGTGAAAATCCACCCTTTGAGAAAGGTTCTTACAATTGCCGCTGAAGTTCAATTCCCTCTGCAATTGTATCAGTTCCTGTGAGACCATCGTCCACACAAAGTGAGCTATCAACAGTCTTTGCTGCCAAAGGATATTCAAAAGTGAAATCCATTGCATTCTGCTTGGATTGCCATGTTAGCTGCAAAAGATGAAGCAGAGACTCCAAATGTTAATCGAGTAATACAATAATGGATGAGAGGAAGTTGAGGGTCTTCACGCCAAACAAAACGATGAAGATTTTTATCTTCTGGTGAAAGCTTAACAGCTTGATACATCTTGCTGATGTCAGTAGTAAGAGCAATGTGATGAGTAAACAACAGGAGTACATCCATACGTGATGGATGGACAACAAGCAAACAATCATTAAGTGAACCAGATCTTGATTTAGCTGATACATCGAAAACAATCCTGAGCTTTGTTGTGGTACTTTCTTCTTTACATATGCATCAGCAAATAGAATGTTTTTGTAACGGTTTGTGCAAGTGTGCCTCTGGCACTAACTCTGCATGTTTGAGGTCAACATATTCATTCGTGAATGTAGCAAACTCATCAAAACAAATTTTCACGAAGAGCACTTCCAAGTGAAAGAATTCTTTGTACAGCCGATGATCGTGATTCACCAAGTGGCTTGGTTCGAGGATTCTTTGGTACAATAAATCTACCATCTTCAATGTACTTGTATCTTCTAACTGCACGTTCATCTGGAGAGTGATTAGAAACATCTTTTTATATTCTTCAATTTCCCAAAATTTATGCAAAATGTCATCACTAGATTCAATAATCAGATGGTGAGTGAAGGAGTGATCAATTTAGTAGGGTTTTTTTCAGAGAACACCCAACAAAACTTAGTCTCAAAAGCAATAGGTACACCAGGAGGTTCGCTTCTGCGGCCTTGGAGCATGACATCTACATAGACATCAATTTCTAACAATATGTCTATCCTTCTTGGCTCGCCGAAGTCAGGATGCAAACCGGTGAGATGATTCCATAGTGTGTCAAAGTGAATTGGTTGAGTTGGCAGCTCTAGCAATGAGTTCTTTGGACACATCATTTGAACTGTTCCCTCTAGACTCAGAAACATCCATTATACATTTGTTCTCAAATACTGCTTTCTCACTATAAGAAGCTGGCTGCTACTCATTCTAGTGGTATATGTATTAACTGCCTCAAACCATGGGCACATTTAGAAGAACTGTAAGAGTAATAATTAATGTAAGATGTAAGAAATGCCGCAAACCACATCATACTCTCCTACACAAAGATGCAAAGCCACCTCCTTCAAAAGTCAATACAGAGACAAATGAATCCTCATCCTTAGTGACTGAGCAGCTGTCTTCCAGCTATGTACAAGCCAGTATTGGAGGCACATTACTCATGGCGTGTCACACGTTAGTCCATCCTCTTGCCAGATCATCTGTCCCATTTGTTTCAGATTGATTGGCTCAAATTCTCAGACTTCCCCTCTCTGCTCAAAGTATCAGAATATCTGGGATTACTGGTATGTGCTGTGGGGCTACACTTCAATCAGTAACTACTCTTACTATTTTGCCCATTCTCTCACCTGCTGAGACTCTGCAATTGTCAGCCCTTGTTGTTCCTAGAATTACTTGTGATCTTCCACAGATTTTGGTGATGATCTTCTCAACACAACTTGTTTCTTTGATTCTCCACAAACAAGTTTCTGCAGCTTTTGCACAAAGATTAAGAAATTTGAGCAACTCTTCATAGTGAGATATTCCATCCAATTATTGACTATATTTCTGCCATTCAAACATTGTTTCTTTGTCAAGTTTAATATCAAGTAGAGCAGTTAAGAAAGGATCCAGTGGGTTCTTCCTTCATAACCTTGAGGGCTCACAAGTGCTGCTGAACCACATCATGAAATTGTCTGATATCTTTGCCTGATCCATTCTTCAACCCAGGCAATTCATAGACCTTTCGCACATGTGCTTTGTGGATGATTCGTGGACGATCATAGCGAGCTCTGAGAGAATTAATTGCTTTATTTGATCTCCTGAGTGTCAATAATGCTTGTCGCTGAACTATCTTTCAGGGAGTGACTAAAATAAACCAATTTCTCTGTATTAGAATTATCAGACAGCTTATCAACAGTAATACTAAATTGTTCCCAAAATGTTTGCCGATGCAGCAGTTCTCCATCAAAGGTAGCATGCCAACATGGCCATCACTATTTGTTTATATATTTTCAATAAAGTAAAATCTCCGTATGGATAGCCCCTACTAACAGACGTATGCTCAATACCAGACAGTCTGTCTAGCTACCAACTGAGAATCCAAAAATAATCTTGCATATGCAGTACCGAAATAGTGGATCACCTCTAAATTACAACAGAGAAGACTTAGAACAAATACATGTAGTATAATACTTCTCGAATAGTGACTTTGGACCACGAACACTCTCAGAATATGTGACACTTTGGGACAATGCTCTACCATTGTCCGGGTCCAAGATAAATTGAGTACTTTCATTGGGGCCTGTTCATGAGATGCCAGGCACTTGGATGGTGGAATGCTAGTACTATTGGTGTTCATAGTTTCAAGATTTTTTTACTTGTTACTGCAACTGTATCATAAAAAGCCACTAGTTTAACTAATCACTAGTACTAGTCACAGCTCACATGAACTGTGCAACCTATGGTCATCTGAAAGGTCTGGCTCAGGAATTGTGACTGTCACACTAACTGAAGACATATGGAGCTCAACTCCTTTTTTTATTTATTTTTTATTTTTTGTAGTTACTAATGGTGTACTTATATGTTTTAGCCTGATACAAAATAGCTTACGCTATCCCCTGCATTCAGGCAGGCAACAAGACTGAAATTTTGTGATTTATCATTATGTTGTTTGGGTTTTACAAATTAGTTTTAGTTATAGTGTTGCTGTTTGTTTGTTTGTTTGTTTTTGACAAAAAATATTTCAGGATTAATTTAGTTTTTTAGTTTTTCACTACCAAAGACTACAATTTTAGTTTTAGTTTTTCCAATGTACTAATTTCAATTCTAGTTTAGCTAGTTTTTCAAATATACTGTGGTAGAGACCTACCCTCAACATCCTCCACACACAGCTAACTTAAATTAGTAACATGAACACTAACATTATATATTCATGTCTGTTCTTTCTCATGAGACAAACAACACCAAATTAATTTGCACTTTTCCTCCTGTCTATTCTCATGTTCATGCTGTATCGCACCTATACACCAGGCTTGCTGGCAGGTTTAGTATATACATGTAGTGGCTAGCCAGCACTGCCTGGGCCAGTCTTCTTCTTCTAAGTTTTGTAACTATAAGCTAGTTTAATAAATATATTTAACTGTAAAGCTGGTTGCATCACTGCACCCTGGGTGACTTAGCTTAGAGGAACAAGGACGGCTCTCAACCACAATCCCCTCTACGCTGAGACTCATCCCAAAGAATATTCTGGTGGCAGCTACCCAGTATAGGAGGACATCAAACAATACTAACTTCCATTATAGCTAGTTTTAGTGGTCTTTTTTTTTTTTTTTGCTAAGGGAGGGGGGTGGGCTAGATAGTCGATGAGCAAGTGCAGACTACTGCCCAACAGTTTGCCTTAGCCAAACATTAATTTATTCAGGTGCTACTAATGGGTAAAGGGTTTTGCTTCCTGGGACTACCACTTATAGTCAATTGTCTTCTTTCAGCAATGTCAATAAATAATAATTAGCTATATTTTGATTAATAAACTTAATTAGTTTTAGTTTTTATTCATCAGCACTGTGACTTTTAGCCTTAGTTTTAGTTATTATCATCCTCATAGTTCTGGTTAGTTTACTAAAATGTTTTAGGTGTAACTAAAATTAATTTTAGTTTTGGTTTTAGTTAACCAAAAACAACACCAGATTTAAGCTACAATATGTGATATAAAAATATGCGTGCTTATAATATACATACTATGCTTCAGCCAGTTATTTCTACTGCCTCTAGTCACACAGGTCATGAATTTCTGTGAACTACATACTACACAACCATACAGCCTTGTAGCTACATTCCAGCATTTGCTGCTGCTATGTGTGGGCAACCTTAGTGACCACAGAATCCATCAGGTAGGTAGCCCTGTCAGTGCCATGTAAAAACCACATGTTTATTAATACAAAAAAAAAATAGAACAACTCAAGCGTTATGCACATACTGTAATAATTCTGCCAAAGGAAACTTTTCTTTTAACAAACCTTCCCCGTCATTGGGGATTCCATTTTTTACAAAGTAGTGGGCAGCAGTCTTTGTTCTCCATTTCACTTTGCCCACTTCCAGCCATTGTTTGTTGCCACTCCAGCTTGGAAATAAGCATAATGTGTCATCTAAGTGTACATTGTAGCATTCTTTACGGTCCTTCTCCGTGAGCAAATTCAGAGGTCTATAAGAAATGTTATGCAACCAGAGGTGTGGTCTGTAGTCTTTGTTATAGCTTTCCAGCCAGTCGGCCATAAAGGTGGCATTAGGAACACAGGAGTAGAAACCACCATTTATAAATTCATTTTCTTCTGCTAGAACGCATTCAGACAGACTTTGTTCATGTTTAAGTCTTGTACCATTGATTATGATAACATCGAAGTCCAGTGCTGTCCCTCCATATTTATAGACGTTGGACAGTTTTACGTAGTCAGCTACATGCTGAACCCAAACCACATATTTTCCCCCAATGGTGTCTATCTTACCATATCGATTTACCTCTATCTCCATATTCTTCATCTCTTGAATCTTGTCCCAGTAAGTCCCTGTAAACCCAGTGTATGTGTGGAACATTATCTTTTTTGGCTGGAGGAATTTATACACTGACAGAACTGAAGTATATTCCCTGAAGCTAAAGTCCTGCATACCACTCCCTAGTTTGACATAGTGAACCAGAGAGGGGTGGTTGTAGCGCTTGCCAGAATCCACAGCCTTGTAAGCATGAAGAGTCTTGGCCTTGCAGCCAGGGTTTGACATGGGGGATTGTGACATTGGACTAGCAGGAGCATCTTGCTTTTGGGAGAAAGACTCCAGTGTGACACTTAATTCCATAGGTCTTGATGTGTTTTTCCTTAGCTGAATTGTTGTACTGGCCCGAGGAATTTCAGCCACAGATGATGATATCGAATAAGAAGAAAAAGTCCATATCAGAAAAAGGCTTATAGGTACACTGGAGAGGAACAAAACTGTCACCACTTTCCCTCGTCTCCCCATATCACAAAACATCAAGCACCGGTAACCTTCCGCTGCAGGCGATTAATTTAATGATTTCCAGACCGGAAGCATACATTTTTAGTGAACTCCCCCTGCGCGCGCATGATGGTAAGTAGTCTCGCGCATGATATTAGTCCATTCCCCCCGCCCCCTCCTCCTCCGCAGATCCGCCGATGAACGGGGGAGTACTACTAACTATGAAGGAACAAGGAACACACACCCTTTACCCAACTGCGAGCGGAGCGGTTGGGTAAGGACGGTCTAAAGTACAAGGTGGATGAGTAGTTGGGCGGAGCCCGACCTCTGCTGGGGAGAGGTCGGGTAACAAGCCTATACACGGGTTTGTTCCTGCTGAGTCAGCTAATCATGACGTCATGAACCGATTGCGTGGGATTTACGATTTGTGGCCATTCTTTTCACCCACGCACATTTCTTGCTCCTTTTGCAGCTAGCTCCTTCAACTCCGAAAGAGCGTTATGAACAACTGTTTGGGCTGTGGTGCCGATTTATCGGGTACCCCAGCTAATAGACGATCCTTGGACAACCTTAATAATTCTGATGTCCAGAATGTTATAGATGTTTGGAAATCTATGATGAGGAGGTGTTCTAGTGACGGTAATTCCCACGATATTTGCAAAGGTGGGAAAATGTGCAGAAATGTTTTCTTGCATATAAAAGTTATTGGCAAAGAGATGCAGAAATTTTGAGTAAGCTGAAGTCCTTACTACCTTCTAGACCTCCCCCACACAAGAAAGCAAAGCATGATTACTCTTCTTCTGCTTGTGCTGATAGCTGTGTTTCTCCTGATGTTTCTGTAAGTACATTCAGTAACACAAATTAACATATTTTATAGAATGTAGTGTTACTTTACAGATCAAAATTAATTATTCGAAACCGAAGGTATATGGACTAACACCAAATCGAAAAAGAATTGGTAAAGCAGTAGCTCGAAAAAGCAAAAAGAAGATTGCTATTGAAGCATTGAATGATAGTCAAGTAAAAAAACATATCATTGATTACATTGGCAAAGACTTAAGTAATGAAGTGAAGTCATTATCTTCTGATAAGAGCATATCAATACTAAAAGATAGTGACACTGACGCATTGAAGGAGTTCACATGGGATGCTTTATTGTGCGAATTACATCAAAATGCTCCAGTTTTAGCTACTCTTCTATGCAAAGCAACTGAAACAAGAACACCTCGGGAGAACAGAAATGCAATAGTAGGAATGTGTGCTTCAATATATTGAAGCATAGAAATTCGAAAATCAATTTGGTTCAAAAAATTATCTCCTTAATACTATATGCAGGTCATTCATCCAAGGAGGTATGTTATTTTGTGCATAAGTATGAACATGCACTTTTAACTCTATAATTATTTTAGGTTTTTCAGCGACTACAACGATTGAATTTGGCTATGTCACACATGTCCACTATTCGATTGTTGGATACAGTTGGCGAAAGCTTTGACAGTGAAGTTAAACTTTGGAAAGACAAGATTGAATCAACACTGGAAAATAAGGATGAGCTGGTACGTAAAATTAGAATAAACAGTCAACTTAGGCTAGCTGTGTAGGTTATTATATCTTGACAACCTAAAGACCTTTATTTTTATGAATTTGACAATATCATTCATGCATATTTAAATAGCTACTTTTATGCTGTGTAGGCTACTAATCATGCACCTTGGTTTTTGCCAAAAGATTGTGGCAGCTCCGAAGATAGTGTTGATGAAGAAGATTCTACCTCAGACTCTGACTGTTCTTATCAAAGTTTCTCTCCCATAACTTCAGAAGAAGAATTTAGTAGTGACAACTTCTCCGATGCAAGTAGTCTGACAACCAGCAGTGATGAAGATGAGAATGATGGTGAAAATGAGACAATACTGCCACAATCAGAGTTATCTGGAGAGACAAGTCATCTGTTCCAAGCAAGTGAATTCTGGAAATCGAAATTATGCATGTGAAGCAGCCAACTTACTGATTCAATATAATCATACTTTATCACCACGTCAAGCTTCACAGCTTCTATGGAGCAGATTTATAAATACTAGTGGAAGTCCTGGAAAAAATGTTCCTGTAGACCTGCATATGGAACATATGAATAAAATTGCCAAAGGTGCTATCGGCAAGTTAGGTTCAAACAAATCCATAAAAGCAATTCAAAGGATAGGACGGGCTATGGGAACATTATCACCTGTTTTGAATAATTTTGATTCTGTCAACAATGTAGTTCAAACCACCAGCAAACAAACAAAGCCTAAAGCACATAAGGATATTATGAGCATAATTAATGAACTTAACAAAGAACAATGTTTCACAGCAAAAAGTTCAACAAGAAAACACTCTAAATTTCCATTACCAAAGGACATTCTTACTGCTAAATCAAAGGATTCAATTATTAACTGGTTGATCACAAAGTTGCCTTAATATTTTATCAAAGAAACTGTCTTAAAATTACGCTTATTCATTTTCACATATATTCATATAACATTTATTAATCGCAATGAATTTTTGTAATCACATTATTATGAAAATAACAATAAAGAACTAAAGTTAGTCTAACAGTATGAAATGACTGAGTCTTACTTTACACATACCACAATCACATTTTTTAGTACATACATCACAGCATAGGCACTTGTTTTGAAAATCTTTATGAACATAGTTGTCCATATGTTTGAATAATGCTATACGTCTACATTCAGAAGTATTCAGTGAATATTCTTTGATGTCATCATCAACATGGTGATAACTTCGTGCAAGCAATAGTGATACACAAGATAATTCACCATCCCTTCCGGCTCTACCCACTTCTTGTATATAGCAGCCAATGTCATCTGGTAAGCCAACATGAATCGTTTGTCTTACATTGTAGCAGTCCACCCCCATACCGAATGCAATAGTTGCAATAACAACTCTTAAAGTGCTGTCAGCTTTAAAAAGTTCCAAAATAGATGCCTTGTGATTACTTGGTGTAACACTTGAGAACATTTCAAAGAGCCGAAACTTGGGAATGTCAGGTGCCCCCTCTGGTAAAGTGGAATGTGACCCAAAATGTCTCTTGAAGTAAATGTATAGATCAGCACATACTTCCAGAGTTTTCCCATATATGATTGTTTTAGGGAATAGTGCCTTTTCTTCTAAGAAACGACTTGCACAACCTTTAAATGTTTCAGACACAGAAACAAAATGACCAACTGAAAACCTCAAATTATGATTGACAGGACATTTAGAAAGAATGAAGGGATTTCTCAACCCAAGAATCTTGCTTATTGAATGCCTATCTTTAGCTGTTGCTGTTGCTGTCAATGCCATTAAGTTTACTGATGCAGGAACCAAGCTGCGTAATTCCCCAATTCTTTTTAGTACATGACGAAAACTGTTACCCCTACAGAACATTAAAAATGATATAATTAGCTAAGGGTGTGGTTTGTTTTATGTTTGAACGAGTTATACCTACCATTTCTTAATACAATGTGCTTCATCAATTGCAAGAGCTTTCAATCTTCTGGTGTAGGTATCATTTGAAATTACTTCTCTCCATCTTTTATTATTTAATAACACTTCCGGTGTAAAAAAAACCAGCTGATATTTACCACTAGCAACATTAGATAGCATCTCATGGTCATTAGCAGTATCTCCACATACTCCGCAATACAAAAGTCCTCTAGCAGAATACGATGCAACCTACAATTAATATATACCCAAAATTAAAGTGAGTAGTGTAGGATTTTTAAAAAAATTACTAGCTACTTTGAAGCTAATGATTCATAAAAATTCTTTTTATATTTTTACTCCTAAGTTAGGGTTAAGCAAATTTTCTCCCTCTCTCCCTCCAAAAGGATTGAACAACTATTCGATGATGTGAACATGTGGCTCATCAATATCCATTCACATATTCAGCTAATTACCTGATCTTCGATAATTGCCAATAATGGAGTTAGTACAATTACGATACTAAACCCATGTTCATGCTTTAAGTAATTATCCATGGCCAGAGGTAAAACTGCAAAGCACAAACTTTTCCCAAACCCAGTAGGCAATACAGCAAACACATCTTGCCCAAGCATAAATGCCACAGTAATGTCTAACTGTTCTTGCTTTAGAGAGCTGTAACCCAATTCTCTCGATGCTGCTCTCACTGCAAAGCCAGCACTTAGCTTCTTAGCCATCCCGGCAGGTTGGTGGAGGAAGCGCCAGTGAATCTCTCTTTTGTGTGTACGTATATTTCTGCGTAGGCGTATTCCTGTCCGCCCACCCATTCCCTTAGCATTTAACCACACTGCAATCTGATTGGACTGCAACGTACGTTGCAGCAGGGAACAAACCCGTGTATAGGCTTGTTACCCGACCTCTCCCCAGCAGAGGTCGGGCTCCGCCCAACTAGTGGATGAGTAGGGAATGTTAGAAGAGCAGAGGATATGATGTGTGGCAAACAAGGAGAAGAACAGAAGAAGAAACTAAGAATTGTTCTAGATTAATATCTAGCTTAAACTTTTCTGCTTAAAAGCATGCTTAGTTGCATTCACTTACAACCTAATGCAAAATTTCCTTAGCTATAATATTATTATTGTTGTTATTTTTGTTAATTATACATCAATCTACAAAATTCTGGAGTCAAGATAATTAACACTATGACTATAATGAATAAAACTCAACACAAATGACATGAAATATGACATACTACATACAAGTACAAAGTGTGACTACAATTCTGCTGAATGAGCACATTACATAACTTAGTAACTAAATGAACATCACACACACTCCAATAGCTATTAAAATTAAAATCAATTATATACAAAAAAAAAAGGAGAACAGCTTACAGTGTTTATAGTGATGACTAAAATAATGGGCCTACATAAAATAATGACAAAACTATGGCTATAAAAATAATAGAAATAAAAAAAACTGACAAAAACAAACAAACAAAAAACAACAACAAAGAAGTGTTAAAAACAATAGTGTACAAATAGTGATAAATGTGCCAGTAAACAATGACTTAAAAAAAACAACAAAAAAAACAAAAAACAACTCAACAACAACAAAATTGTGAAATCATAAATAGGGTAAGTGAATAGCTTACATTGACAAAACAACAATATACAATGGTTATTAAAATAATGGGGGGAGGGGAAATAGAACTCAAAAACAACAAACAAAAAACGTATGAAAACAGAGTGAGAGAAAAGTGCATAGTGATAATATGGGGCATAGTGAAAAACACAGCAATGGCTATAAAAATGGAAATAAAAAATGGAAAAAACAACAACAAACAAAAAAGCAGTGGAAAAATAGAAAAGGGTAGACAACAACTTAGAGTGATAATGCAATAGTAATACAGTGGTAAGCAAAGTACAGTCTCATAGTGGAAGGTCGAGGAAATCGAGAAATAGCGGAATCCAAGTCGTAAAGTAATGGAGAACAGCCATTACTAGAGAAAAGACAGTAGCAGTTCACATACATGTCCGTAATCAAGATAAAAAAGAAGTTCGATTTGAGAAGACGAGCAAAGGCATACATTGCATCATAGAGCGAAAACAAAATTCATCAAATTACGTGAATCGAGACTATTACAATGAAATAGTGCATCGTACAAATAGGCAATCATCTATAAGATAGAGACGTAGCGGATTAGGAAGAGAGAGTGAGCACAAGACATTCCCTTGCACTTCAGAATAACAACAGTTGACAGGCACAGCATTCATTGTTTCACACACATCCAAGATAGCTCCCCCAAGAATGCCGATAGTAACCGTTGGCTGGAATGGCCATCTGAGCTGGTCATCATTGTCACCATGAACAAGAACCACATGCAGCAAAACATTATTGGCTCCATGAAAATCGATCCGTAGTCGCAGATGATATCCGTTAGGTGATGAACAAAATACTCGGCTTAATAAACTACGATTCTCTCTAATGCGAGTTGAAATTCTTTCAATTTTCCATCTCATTGTTTGGTGTATTGGATCATCAATTGGAGTTTCCATGAATAATTTTTGGTATATAAATGATCTAAGTCGTTGCGATTGATCTTTTGGTACCTTTTCCACATATTGAAGAAATTCAGAAAATGTGTCAGTAATTCCTTCAGCGAAATTATACAATAAATTATTGGAGTCTGCACCAGAACGAACAACTCCAGTTGATGGCATAGGATTCCGCATGGCAACTTCAAAAACTTCCTGCACAAAATTTTTTTAATTAGCTAGTATAAGTTAGTTTAGGTTGTAGAAATTCTGGGATAAAGGAACAGGTCAACCCTTTACCACATTTGATCATATCAAAACACTTGTGAGCCTTAAGGTCAACATTTTTACCATATATGATCATAACGTGAGACAGAGCTTTATTGAAACACTAACCAAAAAACTTTAGATTATTTTTAATTACTTACTTGATGAACACGAAAAGATTTCCCATCATACAGATGCAGCTTCCAACATCTTTTTCGATGGTCTCCCACTCTATCAGTTCCAACTTGACCACCACACTGCCCACAATGGACCAACACTGCTGATTGTGGGTAAAGGTTAACGTCAATAGGCCCCGAGGGAACTTTCCTGGCTGCAAGCAGAGTTGCAGCATCAGTTGGATCATATTGTTGCCGGATTGCATGCTTGGGAAGTGATTGGCAAAAACTTTTATCTGAAGAAATGCCTGCTTCTGTTATATTTTTAATGTCGTCATCCATTGAAGTAAATTCTTCTTGGACTGCAGGATTCAGCAGTCTGCATGGCTACAGATAAGAATAGTTACGTGCATATGAAGAAGATTTATTACTGTGTGCAGTGTGTGCAAGTATTGTAAACACGAGTATGAAAAATGAATGACCTTTTCGTTGCCTTCACTTGAGCTTTCATCTTGGTCTGACTGAGGATAATTGGTAAGGTCAGATGACTTCATAAAAACTTCAGAATTTTCCTAAAAAAAAACACAACCATACCAGTAAACACAACTAAAATAAAAACAACACAAAAAATTATGCCCCAAACTGAAATGATGGAGCCTAATGCAGTTCAATTGATTAGTTATGTGTACAATCTAAACTTTGGTTAAAATAACTACTATTACAGATCTCTGTTACCTCAGGATATTTCTTAGATCTATCGACTGGTTTAGCACCAGGGAGACTCATTGCCAGACTTCTAATTTCTTTCCTAATATTAGTATCTTCATAATACTGAAAAAACAAACAAAGAATACTATTATAATGTTATAATTCTACTTAAAGCTTATAACCCATTTGTCTATTGATAGAAAATGAGATAGATAAACATGATCAGCTAATTCAGTAATTCATTCCTTCTATCAGTCACATTCTCCCTCCACTCTCCCCACCCCTCTTACCACTAATGAGCAAGTGTTGTACCAGCAGGTAAATAACCTGTCAGCCAATTCTATTTAAAGGAATGTACCCAACAACATTATATACGATTTTGATGTGCTTGAGTACAAATGGTGATCGAGTCTCTCTAGTTAGAGGTTACATAAAACTACAGTACCGAAAACTGTTATAATGATTAATTTTAACTTCTAACACTCCAGCTACTAAAAAAATTGAGTTTGTTAGTTACGTACATACGACACTTTGTGCTTGTTAACTTAACTGGACATACCAACACATGCACAACCTTCGTGGTTAGTCAAGTGGACAATGGATTTCAAGTAAGAACAATACTGTAGTGTAGGGCACATTATAACTATGACAAAAATAGCACATTGACTAACCACCACCACTGATGGAGCTCTGGTAAATTTTAACTGCACCCACAAAAGAATTCAAAACGATAAACAATTCAATTTCTAGGATGATATGGGTAAAAGATCAATAAACCAGAGCATTCTGTTTAGTGAAGTTTGGGACGGAGTCGAACACCGAGCAAACACAAAAACATCAGATCAAACAAAGTACAAAAATGACATACGTACGTCAAACAAAAAACAACAACATATATATAATATATAATTATACTAGTGGTGTTCTTGAGCACAAAATGGCAAGTGAGCATGCCCAGTTATGTGACGTAAAACTATGGTAATACTTGCTGTTGACCATTAATTTTAGGAATAACCCCTCTTGAGCATATGCGCTGAGGGTTAAAATTATATTGTGATTCAGTCATTCTAGGCTGAATAATAGCCAATATTTCTAATTAAAACTGAACCTAATGTTTCGACTTCTTGCTGAAGTTCTCTTCAGGGGTCAACTGATAGAATTACTTTCTTACCTCAACTTCCAAAGTAGAGGTAGATTCTGTAGCATCTATTTTTAAAGCCATTCTGATTGCCTGAATTACCAGTAGCTAACTTGTGTCAATAGGCACTTAGCTAGCTACACACACACACACACACACACACACACACACACACACACACACACACACACACACACAGAAAAAAACAAAAAAAAACGGCGAGTTTTTTTCTTGTAATTTTTAGCAGCCATACAATTACATACTCACCCCAGTTTTTCAGTTTTTAATATTAAGGAATTCTGACTATCTGAATTACCTCTTGACAACCAAACCAACAAGTGAAGTTTTGAATTAACATCTGGTAAAGGGTTATCAATGCATAGTAACCAATCGGAACAATTTTTTTTGTGGAAAAGAAAGCATTTCTAGGTAACTTTCATAAAGTTTTGAGGTTAGCTATATATATCGAACATATCCCCAATTTTCAAACTTGTTACTCCTGACAGTATCTCGCTTGCTTCACTCGCTCGCCACTAAGGCAAGTAGTAGTTAGTCTTGTGTAGCCAGACTGTATCCATTTCGCACACAAATATGCTAATTATTGTATTAGATAATATTATGATATAAGAATGATCCTTTTTTTCTGTAGAATATTATAAAGAAAGAACCTGGCTATGTGAGACTTGTAAAGCAAAAGCCAACAAGCAACTTACAGCATAAATGTCACGTCACAATTATTTTCTCCAGACTTTTTTAAAGACAAAACTGACTGTTACCAAACCTAAGATCACTTGCTTAGAAAGAAAATAGCTAAATTTAATGAACATCACTGTCATAAATCATTGTTAACTATTATACTCCTGTACTTATGTTCAAATGTAAATTCAGCGATATTGTAAGCTGTGTGGCAGTGACCCCTGAATTCTTCAGAATAATTGGAGCCCATAAATCTATCCCTGATGCCCTAATATAATGTACATGTATAGTTATCTTCTAGTCACGTCTCCTTGTTTATTTATTTTCCTTACATAATAATGCCTTATCTCACATTTCCAAATATGTAAATCACAATAAAATGTGATTTAATGTAACACCATTAAACAAAAATTAATAATAAATCAGCTACAGTTAGCCAACAAGCTTAGCCAACAAGTAACTATAGCTAACCCTGCTTAACTGCTACGATACTTGCGTACCACTAACTTACATATTTACTTCCATTTGTCAAATCCAACTCGCCGCCGCAATAACGGCACCTAGTGAAAGTAGCGCTATCAAGACGTTCGTCGTCAGCGCATTTCTTGCATAAGCGGCAGCCACACTCCAATTGAACAGCGTCTTGCATAATTTTACGGCAACACGAACATACCATCCTGAAATAGCCGTCATGTGTATCCACACATTCAGCCATATCTTCAGTGTGTTTAGTGAAAGGTTCCCTTAATTTTGACTCTACCACTAAAAACGATACACCAACTACTGCAGCTTTACCTCACATACACGTAGCTAGGTACAATATAAATTGGTTGCCAGGGTGTCTCTGAGTTTCATTTCAATATTCATCGCTGGCCAAAAGTGGGAATTCACCCGGTGAATACCCTGCCTGGTGAATCGCCGAGCTTATAAACTTTGACCCATAACTATATCTTAGTGCAACTAAAGAGTGTTATTATTTTAAATAAGTTGTGTTTAAATTTAGAATATATAATAAACTATGAACAGTAAAGTGATTATAAACGAAAATTCAAACAACAAACTAGAGTTAAAGTTATGTAAATAAACAGAACAGCCATGAAGATAACATGAAAAATCATACTGTTATGAATATGTGACACACAAAGTAACACTGCTATAAAACACACATACAAAAAGTAATGCTACTGCTACGTTAATGCACAAAACTAAATAACCAGAAAGTTTTTTTTATTTTATTTTATTTTTTTATTTTTTTTATAGATCGTTTGAGAGCCCAGATGTTAACTCGAGAGTACATCAACTGACTCCAAACACACAGCTACACCACAGGAAGATGTTAGACCAACCGAAGACAAGTAGACATGGCATGACAAACTACACGAGATGGAACACTTCTACAGCACACGACACTTGTTAGGGCACAGAAAGTGCATAGAACAAATTTGCAGTTGACAAATATTACATCATCATCACTCATGAAAGCAAAGAAAACTGCTTGAATACTTTGCAGTTAATAAGCATAGAGTCTTCTTTGACGAAATCACTGCAAAATATGTAGTGGGGAAGGTCGACAAATGCAGCCACATTCCCTTTATCACCACTTGAGTAGCATCGACCACAACGTGGTGAAGATTTAAATTCTGCAAACAGATCGTTTGACTTCCCAAAACTGAGGATGCCAAACCGAACTGCAAGATCAAAAGGCCACGAGAGAGAAGAATCAAATTCACCACTCGTCAGCAAAAGGCTTAGCTTGCGAAGAGCCAAATCGAGCTGCAGCCGAAGCTTCCAGCCTTCAGGAGAGGAGTAAAAATAAGGACTCAATAGTGATTCATATTGAATCAGCAAATTTGAAATGTGAGCTATTTTCCAGCGAATCATGCCCTCCCTCTCCAAGTATTCAATAGGTAACTGCTCCTCGATACTACGTTCGCTGCGATCTATAATGTCTGAAATATCAAAAGGAGCCTCATACTCTCTTACGATGTTACCATTCGCTTTAATCTGAATATTATGCGAAACTGTATACTGAAAAGGTAGTGTTTTTTTACTCGTGTCATTTAGTATAAGTTCACTGGTTCCAGAAAGCAACTGCGTCTCTTGCGAAACATTCTAACACAACAACAAAACAAACAAAAAACATAAAAAATGTAAGTATTCAATAATTTCACTCACATCAGGTTTGTGATAAACAGGTCCGTTATACTGCAATAAAATTCCTCGACATTGAATTCTGTGGCTTTCATATTCTTTAATTAAAACTGGTTGACCACACTCGCCGCAATACGGATTATCCAAGATTTGCTTGTCATCTTGCATCAAATCCGGAACCACTTGCCCAGTGTCGGTAAAAGATGCCTCTATAGAAGCATCTGGGACAATAAGATCATCTTCATTATCAAAATCAGATAAATTTTGATCAGAATCTATTAGCGATTCATTCATAGAAGAATTAGAATCCTCAGGAACTACTTGACCAAGATCACTGGAAACACTTTCCTATCCAAACCAAAGCATTGCAATTATGTATAACTATGTGGAAATGACTAAATAGAGTAACTAATTAACAGATCAAATGGATTAAAAAAAATAAATAAAAATAAATAAAAAAGAGAGAGAGGAGAGAGAGAGAATGAATAAATAAATATAGCTACAAAATTAAAACATGAACTCTTACATTAACGTAAGAAGGAACGGCTTGATCTGTACTATCAACTTTGGCTGTAACCATTTCATCACATAAACTCTCGTGAAATTTATCTAAGTGATCCTGTCATATAATAGTAATGCAGCATTGTTATAAAACTGGGGATGGGGTAGGGGTGGAGTTTACTTACCTGATAATCAATGACAGGTCCTACCCAAGGACATTTAGAGTCCTCCTCGCATGATATTTTAAACTCACTCATTTCTTTCACAATTCTTTTATCTACAAACTACAACACACAAAAGTATTCCCCTGCTTAATTTACATATTATATATATATATATATAATATGTATGTATATCATTTTATATTTTAAAAATTTTAATTTAGCTTACATGTCATTTTTAGGAGTAGCTATAAAATTAAGATACCAACATAGACATCAACATTCCCCCAGAAATACAGTGAAATTCTCTACTAAGGGCACCTGACTAGCAACTTGTCTTAATGGAACAAATGATCTACCACAATTGAGGATGTCTCTGAAAGTAGCGAACTCTTACAACCGGCGTGAAAGAAATTAGTGTCAAGGCTGGCCATTTTAGAGTGGTTTCATAGTAGCTGTCTAAATAGATCCTCAAACATTGCTTCCACTAAGAACTCACGAAGTTTTCACCGGTTGATGTTCCACACGCTGGACATCGCCGCAACATTTTCACACAAGATAAGCATAAACGCCGTCCGCAACATTTGAGCTGCTGAGGTTTCAGATATATTCTCGCACAAACAAGACAGTTATATTTGCCTCCAACGGGGTTCATCGTAAGTCCGTTCTGTACCATTTATTGTACACGCCTCACTGTGTCTCTTGAACGGCGGTTTCTCGCTACCTTGTACGGGGGTTTCTCGCTACCTTGTACAGAGCCTGAGGGGAAAAGAGGAAAGTAGGAAAAGGTGGCGGTGATCGATTTACAGAAACTTCTAGAATTTATTCCAAATCCGTATAGTTGAGGGTGTACCCAATCGCTACATCACTTACACTAGGCCACACCCTCCCGGTAACTTAGAGAGCTCCGGGGGGTATTTCCACTCGCCCAGCTGTGGGGGAGGAAGTGCGCGGGGCTCGCACGATTATTAGTGGACGACTGTGCAGAACGGCTGACCCTCACCTTTGACCTATAGAGCGCGGCCGATCAAACAAACTTTGAACCTTAAGCACGCGCGCATGCGCAAATGGACGACGATTGACCATTGCTGTGCAGGACTGACCCGGGGCTGACCATTTCTGAGCCAACAGACCCACCTTAATCATGCTGAAGTACATGATTACTTGGAAAAATAGCTGTGGGTACACATCAATATTTTGCAACTGTAGTTTTTTTAAATAATAATAGCTACTTGTTCACACAACAATCAAAGGGTGTGGCTTCAATTTTGGACGTGACTGCTTATTCTAAAAGTTGAAGCTAATGTTATACTGTGTGACACATATTCTTAAGTCGACAGACCACAACTCCATAAAGTTCATGGAGCAATCTACATGTGTATGTATCTAGTAGCAACAGTGAGAGCAGCATACAAGTACTTTTCCTGGGTCCATGCATCTCACTCGCCTCCTCCGCATCTCCTCTCCCCCCCCCTCCCCCGGCCTCCCTTCCCCACCATATTTGTTCATAGAATGTTTCTCCAATTTTGTTAGAATAAATCATAGCATTGTATTACTAGTTACATACAACTTCAGTATGATCAATGTGACGACTCAAGGCAGCACTAAGAGGTCACTAACTGAAGGAACCTTGAGTACTATGTTAGTTAGTCAACTTTATTCTGAAATTAATGCAGACTTCTCGTAAGCTAGTATAACATTCCCAATGCCATTGACAAAATACTAATGAACTATTCCATAAAAATAAATACTGTAAATTTCCAGTATGAAGACACTTTTAAAGAGTTGGATTATGACAGTGTCAGTGATAGGTTTAATTGTCCTCAATACCCCAGTAGATTTTCCTTCAAACAAGGATTGAATTGTCACTGGAAACGTCCACAGCAATTCCTTGGACACTCTTTCATCTCCAACCTGTAACAAAGTAGGGAAAGTAATCACATGTTACCAAATTTTGGTGTTCCTTTCAGGAACACAATGCTGTTTTCACTACAGTACAGTACAGCAGTTGATGTTACACTGCTTATCTCTACTCGATAAAGGTCTCAATAATAACCTTAATAGGAATGCTTAATTAGAAAACTAAAATATACATTATGAATGTAAGAACGTAAAAATTAAAAAAAAAACAAGAAAAGTACCTCTTACTAAGATGAGTGAAAGAGACCACAATGGCACTTTATATACTGTACACATATGTATATGTAAGTGTATACAATATATGAGTTTGTACACGAGGAAGCCTGGTGTGACGAGCCCCACAACAAAAACTTTAATTTGTACAGATGTGGGCTCCCAGGACAAGCGAGCCCACATTCGAGAAGATAGAGATGGAGGAGACAAGGAAGACAGAGAAAGAGAAAGATAGAGACAGAGATATATGTATTATTCTATGTATTCAGTTTGCTTCATTCAGTTTATTCAGTTGTATACGTATTTTGCGCATGTCAGTGTTGCATTTGCCGTTTTCCTTTTATGGTTATGTTATGTGTTGACTGGTCACGTGTAGTTGGTTGTCTTGTATATTCATTTCCGGTGGGTGGAGTTGTTCACTTCGTATAAAACCACCCACCATCATTTTTGTAACTTCAGTCCGTTCTATATCTTAATAAGTAAGCTTAAAGAGATTGCCTAGGCGTCGGACCTGGTGGCAGCGTACAATAAGCTGTCCACCTGCGTGCGTGCTCGCTACAACCGCTCCACGGAGCCGAGAGCCAGCCCACAACAGACATAGCAGCAAAAGCGCTACAATTTACTCATGGGCTGATACACAATTTGTAATAATTGAAACTATCATTTCTCAATGATTTTACATGCCACAGTTGTTCATGTATGTGCATGTGATACAGAGAGTACTTATGATTGCAACATTGTGCTTGCATCTATCAGGGGAATCCTGTACAAATGGCATCAAAATGTTGGATGGCTTCACTAAACTTTGCTCTAATTACAAAAAAGGGGTGTTGCTTGCCAGTCAGAAAGCATTCAGATGGACTCCTTTTGTTACAAAAATGTAAAAGTAGTAAATTTAAGAGCAAATGCAAACAGTGGTGTAGGAAGATGATTCGGTATGGGTAGGCTCGAAGGGCAAGTTTTTTGTTGTTTTTTTGCAGGTGTTCATGCGAGAAATCACATTGATCCTGGCATACACGCACTACACTAAGCAGAAACAGAGTAACTATAGTGCAGTGAAGACCCACTAGTGGGTATGGTAACGTCTGAGTTCCAGTTAAGAACAGTCAATGACAGTGTTGAGGTGATAAATATAAACAAAAAACAAATCATCGACGATGCACGACGGTACACGAAAATAAGAACAAATGAGCATGCGTGAATACTAATGATGAAATAAAGTGTAATGTTATAGTTGTTCTGGCAGTCAGAGAAAACATGAAAGTTTGAGAAAACAAGAAGCTGTTGGCTTCACATAGGGTACTAACTGTTGTGGAAAAAGCCCCCCTATCGTCACGTCGTAATTATGTGAGCAAATAATTTCTTGCATTGAGATAGTTTTGCTTAATCCTGAGAATTTAACAGAGAGGAAAATCAAGATAGATTGCAAAAGATTCTACTAAACTTTTCTAAGCAGTACGAAACATCAGAACCATCTTTACATAAATATTTCAAAGAATACTACATAATTATGTTGCACTTGTAATACGTAACTTTGTTGCTCAACAATGTAATACACGTACATTACATGTTATTTCACAAAATGGGCAATGTGCTAGAAAGATTGGCCTTGCTGATGTAGATACAAGCATGCATATTGAAAGACATGTTTGCAGTAACATTTTTACATGGTGGAATTTTGCTTCCATCAGCTCAAGATTCATGAATGGCAAAGTAAACAAAATAGTTGATGGTCTCTTTCATATTTTGATGCACACATTCTCCCACTAACTAACAAAAGAACTAATTCTCCTTATTGGTATGGTTGCCTGGTGTCATCCTCCTAAACTACACATTGGCAGTCTGTGCTGATGTGAGCCCGTGGTCATGTCTGCGCATGTTCCTTGTGCATGAGGCAGTGGTATGACCCTGGACCCACCCCCCTGTGTGGCCTTGAGGGTGAGAGACTCGGCAGGTCCGTGGCAATTAGCGTTAATTGCCCTGCATTGCCGGAGTCCCCCCAAAGTGCTGCAGGAGGCGGCCTATACCCCCAAGGCTATAAGTGATAGGTTAGGAAAGGGGGTTGACAGCTCTCTTACCAATGGTAGTAGGCTGTATACCTGTGAAAGTAAGTACAGACAAGCATACACATTGAGAACTGAGCATTATAACAAGAGTACTGCTGAACTACCCTTGACCCCCAACCTTCTCCCTCTCACTGGCTTTGGGATGGTGTGGCCATCCAATGACTACATATTGGTTCCTCGGAGAAGGGAGTGGTGCCACTGACCTTGGAGCTGTGATCAGCGCCTGGTACCTGGATGACTCCAGCCACCAAGTCTGTCTCAGGTAACCCGAGTGGGCACAGCTTCAGTAAACCAGGACTGGTGAATCCTGTATACTCCCATCTCACCTGCTTTCACTGCACACTGGAGTGTAAGTAGACTCCAGGAACACAACCTGGGTAGTGGTTGTCGAGTAAGGGGAGAGTGCCCCCAGCAGTCGTTAATAAGTGAGGGACCACATGCCCAGGTAAGAAGACCTGAGCGAGGGTAGAGTGTACGTATCACACTTAGTGATTAGCTGAAGGGCTGCTTGGCCTAATAGCTGTGAGGGGCAGTAGCAGTAGTATTAGATGTTGAATGAAGGGCAGCCAGCCCTGGGGCAGATACTTTAAGGTGGTCTGTCTGACTGTCACACCACTACCGGGTGGAGTTTCTAACCTCACATGCTAACAGTACCATCATAACTCCTCTCTACACCACTCTTGGTCAAGTGGCTTGTGACTCCAAGATTTACTCCTATAAATGCAAGTGAGACACTCTCAGGGGTAACACAATTGAAAATCGGGGATGTTTGTTTGTAATAATGTGTGGACGTACGTATGTCATTTGTACTTTGACCTTTTTGTGTTCGCTCCATGTTTGACCCCATCCCAAACTTCACTAAAAGAAATCCTCCGGTTTAGCGATCATTACCAGTATCACCCTAGAAAGCGAATTATTTACCAATTTGAATTGTTTTGCAGGTGCAGTTAAAACTCAAACACTTGTGGGAGCTCCATTTCTATTTGAGTTAGTGGCGGTGGTAAGTTAATACGCTATTTGTCAGTTATAAGCCGTATGCAACAGTATTTACTTGAAAATTCATTGTCCACTAGACTAACCACGAAGGTTAAGTCTTGCGTAGGTATGTCAGTTGTGTGAAAGTATTGTGTATTACAACTACTAAGAATATCCCTCCCCTGTTGCATTATCTGCTCCACATCCCTATTCACATGGAACTTCAAAAGTTGGCATTAGCTATTAATAGTAACAGTCAGTGTGCCTGGTGGAGGCAGCAACAGACACAAGTGAGAAGGAACATGTCCTGATCGCGTGACAGGGTAATTGAGTGAGTGCCATGCAGATGCACATGTGAGCCTGAGAACAGATAGGCAGTGAGCCTGAGAATACATAGGCAGTGAGCCTGAGAATACTAGGCAGTGAGCCTGAGAATATATAGGCAGTGAACCTGTGAATACATAGGCAGTGAGCCTGAGAATACATAGGCAGTGAGCCCTAGAATACATAGGCAGTGAGCCTGAGAATACACAGGCAGTGAACCTGAGAATACTAGGCAGTGAGCCCTAGAATACATAGGCAGTGAGCCTGAGAATACACAGGCAGTGAACCTGAGAATACATAGGCAGTGAACCTGAGAATACATAGGCAGTGAGCCTGAGAATACTAGGCAGTGAGCCTGAGAATACATAGGCAGTGAGCCTGAGAATACACAGGCAGTGAACCTGAGAATACATAGGCAGTGAGCCTGAGAATACACAGGCAGTGAACCTGAGAATACTAGGCAGTGAGCCCTAGAATACATAGGCAGTGAGCCTGAGAATACACAGGCAGTGAACCTGAGAATACATAGGCAGTGAACCTGAGAATACATAGGCAGTGAGCCTGAGAATACTAGGCAGTGAGCCTGAGAATACATAGGCAGTGAGCCTGAGAATACATCAGTGAGCCCTAGAATACATAGGCAGTGAGCCTGAGAACAGATAGGCAGTGAGCCTGAGAATACATAGGCAGTGAACCTGAGAATACATAGGCAGCGAGCCTGAGAACAGATAGGCAGTGAGCCTGAGAATACATATGCAGTGAGCCTGAGAATACATAGGCAGTGAGCCCTAGAATACATAGGCAGTGAGCCTGAGAATACATAGGCAGTGAGCCCTAGAATACATAGGCAGTGAGTCTGAGAATACATCAGTGAGCCCTAGAATACATAGGCAGTGAGCCTGAGAATATATAGGCAGTGAGCCTGAGAATACATAGGCAGTGAACCTGAGAATACATAGGCAGTGAGCCTGAGAATACATAGGCAGTGAACCTGAGAATACATAGGCAGTGAGCCTGAGAACAGATAGGCAGTGAGCCTGAGAATACATAGGCAGTGAGTCTGAGAATACATCAGTGAGCCCTAGAATACATAGGCAGTGAGCCCTAGAATACATAGGCAGTGAGCCCTAGAATACATAGGCAGTGAGCCCTAGAATACATAGGCAGTGAACCTGAGAATACATAGGCAGTGAGCCTGAGAATACATCAGTGAGCCCTAGAATACATAGGCAGTGAGCCTGAGAATACATAGGCAGTGAACCTGAGAATACATAGGTAGTGAGCCTGAAACAAGATAGGCAGTAAGCCTATGAATAGATACATAGGCAGCGAACCTGAGAATACATAGAAAGTGAGTCTGAGAATATCTAGGCAGCAAGTTTGAGAAAACATAGGCAGCAAGCCTGATAGTGCATGCAAAAATAGATAGGCCCTGGGGCTCAGTGCAAGATTAAGTAGGCAAGTCTGATAGTGCAAGATCGGATGGCAGTGAGTCTGAGAGTGCACAGATAGAGTATGACGATGTGCAACTAGTTGGCAGCAAGTCTGAGTGTGAGGATGGGTAAGAATAAGAACAAATACTACTCATTGGTGGTGGGTGAGTCTGGCTGTGGCAAGGCAGCACATTGAGTGCGAGATAGGTGGCAAACCTGATAGTTGAAACTAGATATCTGGATGTGGGACTAGATAGGTGGCTAGAATGAGAATTGATAGGCAGTGAGCCCGAGAGTGCGCACGAATACATTGGTGAGCTAAAGAGCAAGAATGCTTTAACAGCATTGGGTGTGAAAACAGATAGACAGTAACATGAGTGTGAGAATAGATAGAAAGTGAGCCTGATAGTGTGAGAATAGACAGGCAGCGAGCCTGAGTGAGAGTGAGAATAGATAGGCAGCGAGCCTGAGTGAGATGAGAATAGACAGGCAGCAACGGCAGGGTTTCATACAGAGGGGGGGGGGGGGGGGGGGGGGGAACTTCAAAAGGTCTGGTCCCCCCCCACACCCCCCCCCCCCCCCCCCCAAGATATTAGAAGATTCGGACAAAAAAAATAATAAAAAATTAGTCCAAGGAATAACGTGGTAAAATTAAGTAAAATTAAAGAGCTAGGTCAATGGTTCACAGACTTGAGGCGTCATTCTGTTTTAAATATAACCTAAATAAGTTTCATTTACAACATGTACATTCACCCCCCCCCCGTCCCCCACCCCCCACTGTACCCCCCCACCCCCCCCCCCTAGCCAAAATCCTGTATGAATTCCTGCTGCGTGAGAGTGAGAATAATAGACAGGCAGCGAGCCTGAGTGAGAATGAGAATAGATAGGCAGCGAGCCTGAGTGAGAGTGAGAATAGATAGGCAGCGAGCCTGAGTGAGAGTGAGACTAGATAGGCAGCGAGCCTGAGTGAGAATGAGAATAGATAGGCAGCGAGCCTGAGTGAGAGTGAGAATAGATAGGCAGCGAGCCTGAGTGAGAGTGAGAATAGATAGGCAGCGAGCCTGAGTGAGAGTGAGAATAGATAGGCAGCGAGCCTGAGTGAGAGTGAGAATAGATAGGCAGCGAGCCTGAGTGAGAGTGAGAATAGACAGGCAGCGAGCCTGAGTGAGAGTGAGAATAGATAGGCAGCGAGCCTGAGTGAGAGTGAGAATAGACAGGCAGCGAGCCTGAGTGAGAGTGAGAATAGACAGGCAGCGAGCCTGAGTGAGAGTGAGAATAGACAGGCAGCGAGCCTGAGTGAGAGTGAGAATAGACAGGCAGCGAGCCTGAGTGAGAGTGAGAATAGATAGGCAGCGAGCCTGAGTGAGAGTGAGAATAGATAGGCAGCGAGCCTGAGTAAGAGTGAGAATAGATTGGCAGCGAGCCTGATGGAGTGAGAATAGATAGGCAGCGAGCCTGAGTGAGAGTGAGAATAGATTGGCAGCGAGCCTGATGGAGTGAGAATAGATAGGCAGCAAGCCTGAGTGAGCGCAAGAGAATAGATAAGCAGTTAGCCTGATAGTGAGAGAATAGACAGGCAGCGAGCCTGATGGAGTGAGAATAGATAGGCAGCGAGCCTGAATGAGAGTGAGAGAATAGATGACAGCAAGCCTGCGAGTGAGAGTAGACATGCAGTAAGCCTGATAGTGAAAGAATATGAGCCTGATAGCGTAAGACTAGACAGGCAGCGAGCCTGAGAATGACGGCTGTGAGCCTGATAGTGCAAGAATACACAGGCAGTGAGCCTGAGAGTAAGAAAATAGAGACAGGCAGCGAATACGATAGTGTGAGAATAAGTCCAGTATCAACAACGTGAAGGGCAGCGTGCCCTGCATAGACACTATTAAAGGGCCCCTGGTGGACCGTCACACCTCTAGTAAAAATCTAACTACAATATGCACTAGAACCTCCTACCTATGCTCTATATAGTGCCACACTGGCCATAGTGTAGTGTGGCGTATGAGTCCTAACACACATCCAGCACTAGTTCATTCTCTAATCTCTCTCATCATGTAACCCCTATTTTCTCCACCTCCCTTCTCATGTAACACTCATATCAGCACTGATTCAGGAGTTTCTATGCTTTCCAGAAAACTGATCACTTTGACAGAGCCAATCTTGGCAATACCGTGAGAGGGTCTGGCCATTACTAAATACTGCAGATCCATTACTAAATACTGCAGATAGTTACTAATATGCACTGGACAATGATGATCATAAATTGTTGCATGAAGGTTAGAATAAGAAAGTGGGAGCCGGCTATGCACCCCACACCTGTAACGAAGCCTATGCCTGACCATAATGAGGGTTGGCAGCATGCTCTCGTGATTTAAAGATAGCGACTGTGGGTAGAGTAACAGCATCAGAACTAGAGTCCAACTCTTAACCTAACTGCACTAGTTAAGCAAGGCAAATGGACCGGCAGCATGCCCATGTATTATCGAGCCATAGAACTCCTGTTTTCGGCCGATTACATCTGTAAGTATCTATTGTGTATGAAAGGCCATAAGCCAGGTACTGATGATTTCACAATGAGGTGGTGGCTTGATAATGTAGATCCTATATATCCCACCTGACCTACAGAAAGCTAAATATTTAGAGTACAGTATATCTCCAACCCCTTACTATGTAAATAATACCACCACTGATGAGCAGCCATCCTTAGAGAGCTAATAGTGTCGGGTGAATCAGCCATTCTGGCAAGGCAGTAACAGGTAGCTGCTAGTTAGGCTACAAGCACTGAGAACAGTGGCTATTAGGACTAATGTAATTGTGCCCGGGTGCCATTGCTCCACATGTGACACACCACATGTGACCACTTAGCCGCATGGTCGCAGTATTTGCACGTCCTCTGCCGACCTTTACCTGGGTTCGGGTGATGTGATGGTGGGCTACATCTCTGTTAACTTGCTCACTCATCACGTAGTTAATTGTGGCTTAATTAGTGTGGGTAAAACCCCTAAGATAATAGCAAATTTTTCTCGTTCTAACAGCCAATAATTATTTCAGCCGAGAATGACTGACTACTCACTAAGATTGTCAACATCTTGCGATAGGGTCTCATATACTGATTACATAACTTAACATACACATTTACATGTATATTTATTGTCACACAAACACTTGTGTCCTAGGTGACCACAACAAGCTAGCCAGAGCCACTAACTGCTCTGAGTGTTGGTGATACATTCTAGCAATGTAGACCTATTGGAATCAATACTTCCTTATTACAAACACACTCTAGAGAACACTCACCTTGCCATCATTACAGCAGTATCAGGTAACTCCATGATCATATGTTGACACTTCTTGAGCCATCATTCACAGCTGGTTTAAGTCAGAGACATCGAAAGCAGCTCCACCCACTCCATCCCACTACAAAGAAAAGCAATAGAAAAAGAAAACACACTGAAGTGAATAAATGCAATCATGAAATTTCAACTCATACTCTGCAAGCTAATCCCCCCAAGAAATTGTTAGAAACAGTTCGAGAGGTATAGTCTCTTAAACATATTCACTAACACAGCGGTTCTGGATCTCTAGATTGGCCAGTTGTAACACAACAAGAGGTAGGGCCATCCATGAACACATAGTATAATGCAGAAATAGACGGTCAAGACAGTGTGGAAAAAATATAACAACAACATTAATTTGAGAGGTTAGCCACAGGGAAGAAACCTCAGCTCTATCTAAATGATAGACCTTATAATAAAAAAAAATTCATTATCCTAAATTAGATAAACTTAGCGGAAGATATAGAAAATGCAACAGTTGCAAATCCCCGATGTGTGGACAGTGCACATTTCACATGGGCCTCAATTTGGTGGACCAGCATAAAGGAAAAAAATTGCATTCATTGAAAATATCATATAAGAAATTGAACATCTGAATAATTCAATATTATCCAGGAAATCCCATCATATTGAACTACTGCACACTAACCACTGTCACTACGATAAATTTATCTCTAGCCAACTCTCAGATACATTTCTGAGGATCTCATGATTGATACTGATTGTAGACATGTTCAATACACCCTATTATCCCTACTATCATTAGGGCTCTTCCGGCTTTTCACCCAGGGGGGAGCTAAGTTAGACAGCAATCGATATTTTAAATTAATCGTGCAATATACTTTATAAGATGTAATTCTGTACCAAGACTTAGAATAAAATATTACCCCCATTCTCTTCTTTTTGTGTGTGTATTATTTATTTTTCCTACTAAGCCTTATACCTTAGCCACTTTCATCATGTATACCACTGTTAATAACAACAACACAATCTCACTAAGTACTATGGAGGTTGGGGGGGAGGAATTTTATTAGGTACAGTGGCTGAGTGTTTACTGTCATGCTTGTAATCACAAAAAATCTTACCTGCCGATGACATGGAAGATGTATATAGATAAGAAAACCAAAAAGGAACATGTTTTGACTTTGTTCATGTTAAGTTATTGAATGTGCTTCATTATTACCTTTCATAATGTTTTCAGTAGGTAACAAATTAACAATTTCTAAATTTAATAGTACGGTGCGAAATTGCCCATTAAAATGTATGGGGAAAATAGCTGTTCAATTGAAATCGCACGGGGAAATGAAATAGTGCGTAACTAAGTGAAATAGCACGGAAACTAAGTGAAATACCACAGCTGCTAAGTGAAATAGTACGGATAAGTGTGCATGCGTGCAGCATTAACCTTGAAAACGTACAGTTCGAGAGATTCTAGTTGGAGACAATGTCATTGTGTACCACAGAAGCTCTACCCATATTAGATGGAATTTTTTCAACATTTTAGGATGAGTTGTAGGCTGAACACGAAATTCCAGAGGAAGCTAATGCTGAAATACGAAGATAGTGAGTGACTGATACAGTGTAGCTACAAGTGCAAATGATAAAAAAAAAGCTGGCCTACTATTAGCGAGTGATAGCACGTGTAACCTGTGCTATTAGGGATCAATAGCACTCATAAAGCATTCAAAATAGCACTCTCCGAGTACAATTTCAATTGCTTTACGAGTGTTATTGATCCCTAATAGCATGGTTACCCATGCTATTGTACTCACACTAGTAATATAAAATGGTATTCGATAACCCACACTTTCAGCAATGAATTGCAGCAATGAATTGGCAGCAGAATGATTAGTTCAGACAGTTACATGCTTTACAAGAGGGGGAGGGGAGAGGTGCTTAAAGAAAACTCTGTTTTTTTGTCATGGCAAATAATCTGTCATTCACCATAGCTCTACATGCAATTCATTAGCTATCTATTCTATACACATCAGAGTATTTAGTACACTTACTTGTTATCACACAGCATAAGTGAATTCCTGCCGTTGTAGTCCTCTCTTCCGTTATCATCATTCACCAGTAGCACAAAATGCAACCTAGCCAACCACGAGCAACCAACCACCACCTACTTCAATCTTGCAGGGTCACCAACTTCCACAGAGGTCGAAGGTGAAAGCAGGCACCAAGAGCGCGCGCAAAGACATTGCGTGAGGTCAAAGGTGAGGGTCAGCCGTTCTGCACATAACGTCTTTCATTATGGACAAGTTACGTAGGCGCAAATAAACCCTTTACCAAACCTACCAGGGAAGTAAGGGGTGCCGCTACGCTAGAATGAAGCCCTTCCCCAACAAATCAGCTGAAACTATTGTAGACTGAGCTAAAGATATCACAGTATATCACAACTAAAAAGATGGTATAGCTAGTCCTCGAATACTACAGAACTCGCTGTCTTGCTAAGCATATCGTTTGTTAACTGCTGGGAGGGGGGGGGAAGAGGTAAGGCGGTAAGGAAAGCGTCAAGGGATATACAATTCGACTTGTAGCAGTCTCTCTAAGATTTGAATTACCTAGTGTTGATCTGTTATAAACTTTCAGATGTGATCCTTACTTTTCTCTACTAGCACTATCAGGTCCTCTTGATACTTCTCTTTCATTCAATATTTCCCCTTCATTATTACCTCCTCACTGACTTTATCACCCACAACTTCTTTACACTTCCCATCTCCTCCTCCTCACACCGTCTCACTACCCAGACCCTTTACCTATCCACTCCCCACCTAGCAGTTAGGTAAAGGGTCTGGCTAGCGAGACTAACCTAGCACCATGATATTAAAAAAAAAAAATCCACTACAGTTTATTTGCAAATCCTTAGCATTGTATTGACACATGTACAAAGTAAGATACAACAACTATTCAACGCTGATAATAATAATAAAAAATATACACATATTATGAGGAACTAAAGACTTGAACATCTGGAAGTGGACACAACATTCCCATGTTGCACTGCCACAGTCTTAGGAGTCTAGAGAAGGCAGTCAAATTTCACTTTTTCAGTAATCTTTATTCGTGTGAAGTGACAGGCTGAAAATGACCAAGATGTTTGCCTTCTTGCTACCCAGCCGGGCTCCATCCACAAATTCCAGATGCCCATGGTACCAAAGTCATGCTATCAGTTCTTTTGGCATATGCTTGAATAAGCCCTGGAAGCTTCAGTCTGGGAGGGGGAATTCCAGCTGTTAGCAATTCTCCAGTGAATGATGTCATTGAAGGCATATGGTAGAGTGGGTCTTCACTCTTCTTGCAGCTTAGTCCATATAACAAGTTGTAGAACAAGAATGGAACTGCAATTATCCACGCAACTCGATGAGTCATTTGTTTAATTTTTTTTGAGAGTTTCAAACAAAGTTCATGCTGATATACTGGGTCTTTAGAAAGTAGATCAGAGAGCTACGGAGACAAAAGAGATATTCACAGTTAAAGTCTTGTGGATTTCATTTTCCAATGGAATTAGTAGGGGTTCAGAATGTGGTGAGTGAGATTCCAGATTTCTTATACAGCAATAAATATCAAACAAAACTTTCGTCTCTTAAAAGAATTGATGTGACTTCATCGTCTTATGCAGAAGCAACTTGAACATTACAGTTTATGTAAACACCGTCTTCATAAATGAAATCGCTGTGCTTAAGCTTGAGAATAGTAATTGAAGCAGCGACATTACTCCCGTACTTGGAAAAGCATTGATCAGCATTACAGTCAATGGACTTCAAGTATATACCATCTGTATAATCAAAACTAGGGATTCCGATAGTAGCTCGGCCATGAAATGGGAAAGTTAGATGGGCATCATTTTCACTCTGATGAAGTAAAACTAAGAGCTCGTCTTCTTTCTTTCCGAAGATAAGCACAAGGCTCAAGCAGTAACCATTGATAGAGGAATAAAAACAATGGCTGCGAAGATTCTCCAAGCGAAGTGAAATATTTGAAATCTTCCAGCATGTGCCTCCATAGTCTGGAATAACCACGGGTGAAAAATACTGCAGAGCCGCTTCTACGTATTTCACCATTTTATCATTTGCTATCTGAATACTTCGACTCAGTGATGTGCTCTCTCCATAAATGACTTGTGGAGAATGATCCATGAGATATGGGCTTCCAGTAACCATCTCACTGGCTCCAGAGAATTGATTGAATTCTTCAAATATAATCTGAAATGCAAACATTAATAATTAATAATTTGTTGGATTAAAAAAAATGACTCAGGCAAAAAAAAAAAAAAAAAAAAAAAAAAAAATTGTAGCATAGGTCCTCAATTATGAATCGACCTATTATTGACTTATTACTTGCCCGCAGAGAGTTGAGGGTGGACAAATTTTTTTACAGAAATTATAAAACAGGCAATACTCTGTAGGTTAACTAGCTATTTGGTAGGCTATACAGTTGCAACAATTGCTCCAGAAAAAAACAAAAAAACTTCGCCACAACAAAAATTACACATAAGAATATTGACTACCTTAGGTAAAGGGTAATCATAAGTGGAAATTACAAGGGTGCACATTAAATAGCATAGTTCAACAATGTGAGTGGAATCTTTGTTCGTGTGTCAATAATTGGACGCAACATGGGCCAATATTACAGCACATATGAATATTTGGATTGGACAGTAAAAACCAGAGCAGTCAGCTGTATCTGTAAAAGTGGGGGGGAGAGGTTGGGAGGGAATCCCAGTGTTTCCCTACCCAACTCCTTCAGTATCAAACACAGATAATTGATGGCCACAGATAGTCAATAATTTGAGCCTTACTGCTTTCATTTGAACTTGGCCTAGAGTCCTACAAATAGCGATACAAAAAAAGAAAGTAAGGCCAGGCTATCTAGTAAAACTATTATATTGTTGGTCTACATAACAACTTTTTTTAGTCATTTAGCTAGCGAGTTGTGTTCTTCAAGGCGCTAAGTTATGCTGATAATTAAGGACTTAAATACTAATTTGTTGTCAATGGAAGTCAACTATAGTATGAAAATCAACACGTATGCTAGCTAAATTAGTATTACATGCAGCCAGAGAAATTATAAGAGAAAAAGAGAGTCGCTCATTTACACTTACAACGTGTATGTCACATTCTGATAGACTTACCTTTATATATAAATAAGATATATCCTTATATTTATGCAACTTGTAACACGTGTCTCTATGTTGTTTTAGCTTCAATAATGTCACCAACAATCCACAGCTTCCACAGCGAAGTTCAATACGGTCTTCTTCATACAAAGAAACAGGTTTCACAAAGCAAGTGCCTGAACTATTATAAGAATTCACCTCAATATCCTGTAATAAATAATTAAGTATTGTAAAATTTAAGTTAGTCTTCCACAACAGATTCTCAAGTACTTACTTGATAAGTATAAAAAGGCACGAGATCATCACCAGCAATTCTTGGATTATCCATATCTGGCTCCAAAGAATTTACTTTGAAAAGATTGACCACCATTATTTCATGTCTAGTTGCCAAATGATCCTTAAAAATATATAATAAAAAATAGAATTGAAAAACAAACAAACAAAAAAAACAAAAAAACCCAAAGTAAATATTACAATACTGGTGCATACCTCAAAATTATTCACTTGTCCCTTCCAGGATTTGCACAATGAACAAAATATCTCAGAAGTAAAGAAATCTTTCAAAATTGCTTTGTCTTCGAAGTACTGTATGAATATAGAATGATGAAATCAACCACGATCACAAACACACACACAAGGCTTACCTCTAGAGCCATTCCGCAGACGGCACAAGTCTCTTGCACGCAAGAGCGGCACAGTCGCTCTCCACAGCAAATGGACTGCACTGGGTCTTTTAGTAGCCCCGCGCAAGTGACACAAACATACTTCTTCAACTTTAGCTTAACCTCATCAACTCCACGATCCATGTTTACTCCATCACAAGAGCTAAACTAAAACGCCAGACTATAGTGAAAAGCGGTTGCGTGGAGATATTGGGCTTACTTTATAGTAGTATAGACTCCGCAGAAACTTCTAGAAGATTCTTTAGTTAGCGCACACTAATAAATACCAAGCAAGATCTCATTGGCTCGCGCCAAAACGTAATTTTACCGCGTGTTGGCCACGTGGCTGTAGCGTGAACCGAACCTCTCTTCTCATTCATCACCCCCCCCCCCCCCCCCCCCCCCGACAGAATAATATCTCCGACTTTTTGAAAACCAATTGCGGTGAACAGTCTATTCTTTAGCAGCTTGAAATAAACAATAAACGGCCAAGAAAATATTTTCAGCCAGTTGTGTAACAACAACGCACATGAGCATCTTGCAGTCAGAATCAGTCTCAATTTCAGCATTGCATTGAGATGAAAACAAAACAAAACAAAAAACAACAAAAAAGTTGAGCTGTCTGGATACATAATTCATAATACCACCTTGCTGCTATCATGTGTAGCTCTAGACATGCCACTCCCCCACCCCCTCCCCATGCAGGGCATAATTACTTCAAAATAACTTCAAGCTTTGCTGCAGGGGAGACTCCTAATAGCTTCGCTTTAGAGAGGGTCATTATAGTGAGGTGTCCCCAACGTCTCAAGAGCAGGGTTATACTAGTGTTCCTTGTCAGGAATGGTAGCTATTTCATAATTCATCAGGCAATGTGCTTCACATACTATTGATTGTAGTTTTAGGAACAGTCGCTATATGTTCTAAATTAGTTAGGTGCTGCACAGTCTTCGTAATCAAGTATCTATAGGGTCCCTCAGGTCCTAAGTAGCACCCTTGTTGCTTTGCTAAGATGCTGCATCCATTCGGGACCAAGACAATACCTATATAGTAACTTTAAGTGTTTTGCTGCTATGCTCACTTCATCCCACCTACTTGGCGCAGAGAGTCCTTCAATACCTGGTAACACGGTTAACAATAGCCATAGGATTATACATCAAAACATTGGTCTTGATTAAGGATATTCATTCAGCATATTAAACTTAATAAACACATGCAGGTGCCAACAGTAATGGCAACGTCAGTTGGTTAGAGTGAGTATTAGCTTCTCATAGAGATAGCTATTTATATATATACATATATATATTATATTTTAATGGCACTCAGTTGATGATTACGAACCACATGTATATAGCAGAATTGGGCTGTATCTTCAGATGTGAAGTTTGTCACCACAGATTGAATGTGTGCAAGGCAACAGTATACCAACCTTCTATAACTATAGTTTAATATACTACTCGAACTTGACAACACACATCCGTCTACTACATGCCTAAAGAAATCTCTGGGGAAAAAAAGAGTTGAATTCCTCTGGTTCCTGTACCAGCTGGTAACCCTGTATTGGTAGCGGTAATATTTCCCACATCCTGCACAGTATGGTGATAATTAGAGGATATAGTCCTACTTAGCTAATTATGAAACTAATTATTGCTAGCTAGAAATATGCTACTCACAGCAATCCATGATGAGAAGTCCTCTTTCTGTTAGAAAATTACTCAGTACAGCTTGTGTACTAATCATAATCCATGGAGTGGTCCAGTTGACAGTACAACATTCAAGTGATCAGACTTGCAATCAAAGCAGTCAAACTTTGCTGGTTCAATAATAGAATTATTGTAAACATACTGTAGTCTGATTGTTATCACTGCAGAATACAGAAATGTGTCACACGCGGTGTTTAGCAATAGCTAGATTGAGGCTATCTCTCCAGCTTTTATCATAGCCCAAGGAAATTCTAGAAGAATAAACCATACATGTGTGCTGAGCGTGCTACAGTCACACATTCTTTCAAATTAATCATATTCATAGCAGTACAACATGCAGTTACAACATATACCGACACTATGCAGGCTTCAGCCAATGGCTTACTCTTGTAACTTATCATAACACTGATGGTGATCAGACTTGGAGAAACCTTAATATTATATATTACTGCAGCCTCTACCACTGATTTTAAAACTTACCACTTCGCAGTGTGGACTATATGAGGGACACTTCTTAAACTGCACCAATTTGGTCAATTTGGATATCACAGCACACCAACGACACACACTCTGACAAGCAGAATCAAAACTGGTCATTTTAAAGCATTGGAGCCTCTGATGTCATAATGTAAGTTCTTACATGAGCACACGCATACATTGTGTGTTGCAAACCAATTTGGAATGTCATTGAGCAATACAAACAGGAAGTTGCGCAATACGTCACACAGATGGCCATTTGAAGCCATACAAAATTCCATGGCTACGGTTCAAAAGTGAAACATTCTTTTTGCTACTGAATGAATGAAATCGATTTCCCAGGCAACCACTGGTGGGTGGTTGAGTTGGTAAATGATATTCACACAGGTGTTAGACACGTCACATCACGAATGATGTTCCTAATCTTCCATCAACCTACTATGACACATCTACCCAGCATCTTCAAATCTGCCATGTACAACATAATATAGCTACACAATTTCATGACACATGTATAATGAGCGATAGGGTCTTGCTCTCCTAGCATATGCAGGGTGTACTGTAGTGTATAATAAATAAACTTGTTGGTCTTCAAAAACAACAACTGCCAACTATACCAACTATCATACCAGAATAGCCAAAATGGATAATTACATGACATATAACTGTGTATATATACACAATGTGAGGTAACACTGGCAAAGATGTGTATATGCTATCACAGTGGTGGATCCAAGAGAGGGAGGATAGGAGAGCAAAGGGGCATTCAAAAACTGAATCTGTTAATAATACCTCTACAGAAGTCCATGGGACAGCTTCTGATTCAAATTTGATGGTCATTCTAATAACCTCTAAATTAATTCCAAATCATATATAAGACTAATTATTCATCCTATAATAGCCTACCTGTTTTCTACCTGCCTGACATGTGTTGTACATGTGCTACAAAAATATTTCGCACTTCATTTTTAGTAAAAAAAAATTGAAAATCTTTGACGTTAAAGTTAGCAAGTGCTTCTCCTCATCGCCTCGAATAAATGTTGACATTATGTGCTATGTGCCTAACTGGTGTACATTATACATGCACCAGCTATTCTTAGTTCACGTAATGATATTCATAGCTGCTAGCTGATGCATTGCACCACGCGCTGTGCATGTTGCACAAACATAACAATATTCACGATCCAACCCTCTGCAACAAATTTATATATGAACGAACCATTATAAATGTTTCACACAACAAAGGTACCAAAATAGCAGAAAGGTAGGAACAGGTGGGGTGAGGGGGCAGCCAACTGATCAATTTGGGATAAATTATTTTTCATGCCAATTGTTGTAATGAACATAGACTAAGGGTCTTAGGTGGCTCAAGGATTTTATTGTAACACTCACTATGGCTTTGTCTACCATTGAAATTAAAAAAAATTTGCTCATTTGTTAGTATGACTTTGCTCAGTGGGGAGAAAGTCAAAATGTGTTTCAAAGCAATGTCAACTATTCTGTACACTTTCTTGCACTTTTCATCAGCCAGCATAGCAAGATCCTTCTATTATAATTTGTGAGGATTTCTATAATTTCTCAGGAAATAAGTCACCCCCCATGCAACAACAGTAATCAGTAACCGACTTGAGATTTGCTCAAGCTATTAGACAATTACAATAGTATGCTTCCCAGTTGATATAATCCATGAAAAATAGCTACAATTCAGTTGATTATAGCTAACAAAATCTAAATGGGACTTGAAATTTTGTCACTCTCTTGCAGGATTAGTTGAGTAATACAAAATTCTACCTCCAGACATTGTACAGCTGGATAAAAATACCCAACAGGGGATTCTGAACACACACACACACACACACACACACACACACACACAATGGTTGAAGCAATAATCTTCAGCTATATTAACTTGTGAGGAGCATCAAGAAGAATGAATAGGCACACTGAGAGTACCACAATGAGACACTTCCAAGCAAGTAATACATACATTGCAGTGAAACCTCCCCTAAGTGAATCCTCCTCCCCTAAGTGAACAGCAGGCATTATTCAGAGGCTTCAGCCCAACCACATCCATGGCTTGACCAATGCTGCCACTTAACAGTTCATATCAACCTAGAGGTATTGGGTAAACTAGTGTACATGCCCCTACTATATATTGTATTTTACTACTCATCACTTTTGATATGTAAAATGAGAAAGGCACAATATTAATCTTTGGCACAAATATGCTGTCTCCTTATCAATCATCAGAAACTCTGCGTAGCCAACTGGTCATTTACTGTGCCTTTTATCATTTGGGTGCTGATGTTTGTTACACGTATAAAAGTATTACACGAGCACACACATACAAATGTGTTGTGTCATTGTAAGTTATGTAGACCGGAAGTTGTGCAATGAGACCGAGCAAGCTACCTAATTAAACTAAGTCGCTTGTGGAGCCATACAAACTCTGGGGTCTAGTTTTGAAACAAAGCGTGAGTACTCTTTGCTACTAATATGAGTGACTGATAGGCACTTGCCCACTTCTATTTTGTATATATGTTGCAGTTCCATATATGTATATGCCTTGCTGGGGCTAATGTAAACATATGGTTAGTGGTTAGAGTGTGTTTTGTAACCCCATCATGTATACACATATAAGTGTATGGATCTGATGGTGGGGTGGTTGAGTGTGTGTGTGTAGTGTTCCAGGAGTTCATATTCATAGCTGGATGTACTATAGCCAGTCTTGTGCAATACAACACTCCTAATGTCAATCTGCACATAGCTATCATGTATTTTCTCGTATTTTATCAACCAGCTTTAAATTTAAATATGCAGGAAATGGTAGCTCTGGGTTTCTGAGACTTCTATCAATTGCACTTGCAGTTCAGTGAATACATCACTGTGTAAACTGTTGTACGAACTAATTTCCCCCTACCATAGGGAATTTATTACAGCAAAAATGACCTCCCCCCCCCAATTTTCCCTCTTCCAATATACATTGAGTTTAAATGTAGAGGTCGCGTTTAAAATTCAATGCTATTCTCTGCACTCGAAATCTGTGAACTCATTTATCACATTCTGAAATCCTTCCGGAGTTCCGGGTATAAAAGGAAGAATCTCCGGCAAGCCATTTGACCTCTAGCTCCTTCTATTCAAATTTAAAAAAGTAGCTGCGTATAGAGAAACCTCCATTATAGCTCACTATCCTTTCAATTGTATATAATCATTTTTGTGAGTGATATCACACCTCAAGTCTATCTCCTATCAATGTCGTGACTAAAGTATTTCTTGATTGAAGATGAACCCTCAGGATAGTATGTTGCAGAACTCTGATGACAAGCTGTATTTCTTTTGCACTTGAGTTTAGCTGCGTCAATGGCAAACAGTACCTTCCTTCTTTCTCTATTTAGAGTCCTCCATTTGTTTTGTTTATTGTTTTGTCTTCTGTAAAGATGCTCAAAACTTATCCATGACATTGTTTCTCAGCCTTTGTGCACAAGTTGCTGTAATGTGTACTAAAATGGATTCTGGGAAGTCAGCGCCATTTTCCACTTATTGCGAAATACGTCCCCAGCTTCGCCCATTTATAAGTGACCTCCTTTAAGTGACGTTATGATGTGTATGTGTGTGTGTAACGTATGGCATGTGATATGCGTACATGTACATCAACAGAGTACATGGTGTGTCAATCCAGGGGGAGGGGGGCAGAGAGGGCCAGGGCCTTAGCCCTAACCCCAACCCCACTGCTGAACCAAGTTTATTGCATATGCAAGGGTAAAAATACAGCCAATTTTGTTTATGCTCTTCATTACATAAATGTCCATATCATTTCTTAAGTTTTGACGTAAATATACTTGGGGCCCTCCCACTCATTAGCATTGAAACCGCCCCAGCTATCTAAAAACTACCATTCATTCTATTGCTTCTCACTTTAATGGCGATTCTCTGAAGTCTTCGGTATCTTACCGTGGGCGGCTCTAGGATGTATAAGCCGCCGTTAAACAGTGGGCTGTACTTGGCACTGGTCGTCAATTTCATTAACCTCAAAGTAAACGTCGACGTGATGACATTTTTAACCCCCCATAATAATCAACATTCAACAAAAGGGCGCACCCCGCTTAGCGGTTGGGTAAAGGGTTTGGCTGCGAAATAATAACAATAGTTGTGGTCTGGGTGTAGTTTAGGTGAGGCCAAACATAATTACCCTTGTTTTACATACCTTTTAATTGCCTAGGCCACTTATCAATGCATCTATTCTACCTTTCCTAATTTTACATGTGGGAGAAAAAGCAATGTCATTGATAACAATAGTAATGATGGTATAATCCGATTTCAAGAACTCTTCCTCAGTTGGATAAAACTAAAATATTGAGAGAAAAAATATAAACATTAGAGGATATAAGAGAGGGTGGCGATTAAAATTGCAAAAAAAAAAGCTAGAGGAATAAACAAGAAGGTAGTAAATTAAACTGTGTAAATGGCTTTAGGAGTACACATTGAGGATGATGATAAAAAGACTCAAGTAAGGAAGCTGTTTCAATAATTACAGAGGTAAAAAAGTAAACAAATAAATATAAGTGAATATAAATAAATTTGTCTTCATTTCTTGTTTTCATCCATGTTGAAGCACCTGTTAAATTACTTGAACATTTTCCTTTTCTAACTGGATGATCATCTCTAATTATTTGGGTCCAGACCAATTTAAATTATGTCCAGTGCTCCAACAATGCATTGTTCACGTTCTTTGATTTGGTGATGTATAGTACAGTATTTGTGAAAGTGTTCTATTGATTTCACCAATGTAACATTTTGCTATTGTAGTCTGAGGTCAGCTTGAATATTAGACGAAGACTGCTGAGGTAAAGAAGTTGCCTGCTGTGTGCCTGGTATGGATTGGTGAGTAGGTTGTTGTTGTTGATAAAAGGACTGCTGTGGAGTATTTTGCTCAGGAAAAAGCATGGACGGTCGTTGAATATTGAAAGTGTTAGTTGGTTGAGGGCTAAAAGTTGCTGAATTAAGGAAAGTCTGCTGTGTTGGTCTAAGTAACTGACGAACCAGAGGTGGCCGGGGATTAAACATGGGTTGCTGCTGGTAAGGAGACATTGGCTGTTGTTGGGAATTATACATTGGTCGCTGCTGGGGTCTAAGCATACATGACCCTAAAAAGGATTGTTGTTGAGGAACCGACACTGGCAGCTGATCTGAGAACTCCACATCAAGCAGCACTTGCTGAATTTTTGCCTGTGTGATAGCTTTTTGCTTTGGTGACATCTTACCCATTCGTTCCTTCACATGACATAAAAACGATCTGTCACTGTCACTGATCTTTGACACTTCTATTTCTATATTCCTTTCACTCTGCTGTTCACTGTCAATCTCCTTGATGAAGTATATTTGCTGCCTCTTGCTACTTTGGTGTTGGTCATTTGATTTAGATGCTACTTCAGCATCAGATGATGTGGATGTAGATGAGCTGGATGAAAAAGTAATATAATAATGAACTAAAACATGGCATTACAAAATTACATAAGTACCTAATAATGTCAAGTTCAGAAACCACATCCTCCTCATCCTCCTCTTCTTCTTTCTCTTCTTCTTCTAAAATGGAAGTTTCTCCACCAAAATTTTTACTTAAACTATCAACAAGAAATTACAACAAAGACTATGCATATTGAAGATCACACAAAAATACAGCATAAAATTAATCACTCACTTTTTAACTCTCACTGATTCTTTTAAGAAAGTCATGTTGTTGAAAAACTTCCAACTTGTGGGAGATTTTGTTTCTTTCTCTCTTTTCAATTCCCGTATAAATTGATCCCTTAAATTCTTCCATTTCTTTGAGCACTGGTCCACAGTAATATCACCTCCAACCTTGAACAAGAATAGTTAAAAATACTATTATCAAATCGATTTATTATCATTTAAACTTCAGCGCACATGTGCGAGAGGGTTATTGTACTCAATTTGTGGCTGTCAGTCAGTCATTCAACAGCAGAATTCGAAGATGGTGGCCACTAAAGCATTGAAAGTCATCAAACCACTCTGAACATTAAAATCCTTTTAATGTGTCAAAATTCTTTGGTTTTCAAGTAAAAGCTAGTCATTTTTGGCCTATGATTATAAAATGTGTGGGTAATGCCCACTATTATCCTGTCTTAATCATGAGCGCAAACATTTCCTCACTTTGAACGCATCAAATGGTAATTAGTATTTTTAAGCGCCCGTGCAACTAAAATACAATGAATCAATTAGGACTCGTAGTTAATTTGTATAGCTACCAAGGTTCTGTGTATCATTGTAAATGTCATTTAAATACTTAAATAGCATTCCACGAATAGTTTTAACACCAGAGACCCATTTCCAGCATATTAATTTGGTAAAGGGTTTGGCTATGGAAGACTACCTAACTACTTCCTTCCTGCAGGCAAGATTTGCTTTGATTAAGTGCATAGGTAAGAGTTCAAATGCTTAAATCTACAACTCGATCTCTCCACCTCAGTTGACCCCTGAAGAGGACTTCGGCAAGAAGTCAAAATGTCAGGTTAAGTTTTAATTAACACCATATTGGTTGTTAGAACGAGAAAATTTGCTATTATGCTAGCTATGGACAATTTTAGTCATTCAGAGTGAGGAAATCACTGATATGGCTTTTCAACAACCAATGAAGTCCATTTCTGATAATCACAGGAACATTAGGATTTCGTGACATGCACATTACACTAACACTTAGAACACATTGTTACTTACAGTTGATGAGAGAACCACACCTCCAACAATAGAGACTTCCTAATGTAAGATATATACACCAGATGAAAAGACCAGCACTGGAACTGGGAGTAGTAAAAAAGGTACACTCACGTGAGCGTACATGATTCTAAATGGCAGGTAAGTGAATAAATGGGCGTAGCCATATAACAGCAATCACCGTATTATCTGCCATTTCTCTCATCTTCGCAAACACCATGCCGAAATTAAAAAAGTGGCAAATTAACAGGGCTTAACTAGTCTCAGTTCCTCTACTCTCAAGGCATAAAAGTCTGCCATCTTCGAGATCCGCTGTTGACTGAGTGACGGAATGAATGACAAACAGATGGATAACCCTCACGCTCATGTGCACTGAGGGTTAATAAAATAATTTCCACAAGAGTTGGAGGGAAAAGGGCAAAAGAACCAACTAACTGAACTTTTAGTAGTCTCAGACCCTCCACACTTCACCTACATTTTGGCTCAATTACTTGTCAACAGTATCCTAGAAAAAGAAATAACTTTTCTCTCTTGGAGAAAGCTACTTGCATGAAACTATGGTAAAGATCCGTCACAATGTACCTTAGTACACTCTAGTATGAGTTGTACCATGCATGCTGTGGGGGAATAGGTCAAGTTATTAAGCCTGATCTTCCTCCTGAGAATGCCGCCACCAAGTTCCGTGACCTTCTAGTAGCTGTTGTATTAGCTACCCTTTAACCGAATGAATAAGAATCCAAACACACAGACAGAAAACAACAAAGACAAGGGCAAAGAACAGAACTAACTCGAATATGTGCTCTGGCCCTTTATATAAGAACACAGAGACTCTAAATAACACACACCTCATATGGCTCCACTTGCACACGACACAATGACACAGCACTATTCATGACTTTAATTCACACGTACACATAATGACCACATATTGCACTTGGCACAATGGCACACAGTTATACAGTCTCTTATACACACACACATACATACACCCCTGACAGTACAGTTCATGGGCATTCCAGCCCCACACATGCCGCTAATTTCTCCTCCTCCGCCCCCCCCCCCTCCCCAACTATTTAACTTGCTCCCACCCGTCTGTATTTGCAAACAAAGTCACTACTGTTGAATCCACAGGAACATTTGGACTGTCTGACATGCACATTATATGAACACTCTTTGAAGAGCAGGCATAATTAACCAAAAGAATCCCACCTCCAGCAACAGAGACTTCCTAACATAAGACACACCAAATGAAAAGATCAGCACTTGGAACTTTCACAAACGAATAGACTTTTAGACAGCGCTTTCGGGCGTATAGCCATAAACTTACCTGTGAGGCAACTTCCTTCCAGGCATCATCTCTGTCTCTCTTTCTTTTGCCCCTGCTACAGTCCCACAGAATTGGACACGACTTAATCGTAGCGATTAGCTTCACTGTGTCCATGTCCTGGTTCTCCTAGTGCGCTTACTTTTCAGGCAGCGAGCAAAGTTTTGGCGGAACATGTATGTATAGTGACTTCAATTCATTCAGTAGATCGAGAGGGCGGGGTGTAACCTACAGAAATGCGACGTGGAAATGTCGCGCGACAATTCGCGCGATACGCATATTAATGTACAATACTTGGCAAGAATTAGCACAAGTGAAAAATCCCTCCAAGAGCTTTCCAGACCACTGCTATCACCAGTGCCACCATGTCACCATTGGATGCTATGCTATTAGCATATGACTTGCACAGACCCAAACACTCTTCGCCCCGCACTCTTACATAGAGGTGGTTTGGAGGAGGTCGGTAGTAAGATGACTGACTATTAATCATCTGGTGAGCTTTCCTGGAAGCGACATTTGCTTGCATATTACATTGTGCTCCGATAAAGTTTCATCCATTGTCACAATAAACATTGTTTGGTAGTCCTCGACGATTTACAAATCTTCTGAATGCAGATAAGAAAGCCTCAGTCGATCAATCACAGACAAGTTCCAGCCTTGGTAACGGCGCAAACAACTAGGTCAACTGCGACTTTTACATGTCGCGCGATAAAAAATCGCCGTCCACATGGTGAAAAGTGTCCATCACATCGCTAGGCGAGTGAATTAACACACTAACATGGTTTTGTTATGGGGACACTTTTCTGGCAGTGGTTGTTGTTGCGCTAGCTACTTGTCCCGTTCAACATAGGCTATAAAAAGGCCTTTCCCGAAGCAATCTAAACAAAATTATGCAGTTTTTGAATCGTCAACCTCGTTGCGGAGCATCGTGCAAGTATCAATGCCCCAGGTGCAAATTGGAGCTGGCTAAAGCAATGCAATTCACTTGTTGTGGAGGGAGACTATGCCATTCATGCTCAGTCTGTGGAGTCTGTCCAGATTGTAAAAGAACAGCACTTTATTTCCCTGACAAAGCATTCTGGAAAGATATGCATAATCTCTTCTACTCATGGGAAGGAAAAAGACACAGTTTTCAGGTTAGTTGCTATTTGCTTCTCCTTTTACATATTTAGTTTGGTACATTTCATTTTCGTTATAGCTACAGTCACATCTGAATAATTGCCACGCAGCAAGAAAGAATAGGTTCTCATCATGCCAAGTTAAGAAAATTGATAGCTGTGAGGAGTACTTACACTTGGATTCTTATGAGAGAGTAAGCTGAGGGTGTGTATTATATACATATATGTAGCTATATAATATATATATGTATATATATACATACACACACACACACACACACACACACACACACACTGTATGTAACATAAATTTAGGATGGAGATCCTTTCTTGCCACCAGTTCCAGAATCTAAAGTGACTCTGAGACCATTTCGTCGAAGCTGTGATCTGAAAATTCAAAGTAACCAATCAGCATCAAATGTGTGAGAGAAAAATAGTTTACTTGACTAGCTATATAGCTACTGTTATAAAATATAATATAGCTAGCTACTCTAAAATATCAACAACAACAAAATTAGTATTAGAATTTGAGCAAATAATGTACTTGCAATTAAAAAAAACAACTACATCTTAGCCCCAGATTAGCAGCATATTTTTGCTTGATCAAACATCTTTGCAACTGAGCAAAGAGGATTTTCAAAAATGTTTACTTGAGATACTTTTGTATTTAGCTAGCTAGCACATTCAAAAGTGATTGCAAACATTGTTGAAGGTGTTCATGAGGTGTAAGGGTTATATTAATTTACCCAAATATACTTGTATCAAAATTTATGACTTTTCAGCGTGTGTGTATTCATTCATGTAGTGATGGGGACAAAAATTCATCCTGTTCATGAGTGTACGGAAATCACCAGTACCAGAAAATGTCTTCAAAACAAATCTCAATCAGGTTGACAGATGAGGCAACTGCACAACTTTCAACTTTCACTATCATATTTTGCACATAAAGACTGTCCTGATTGAATTAGCAAGTTGTTTGTAAAGCAAGTTAACAATGTATTAATATAATGTATATAATTAGCAGTATGTAGATAATAAATTATATCTTATTATTATGGTACATTAAATATATATAGCAGTTGTATTAATCATGGTGTTGTTTTGGTTTAGAGATTTCAGTTATAGTTCATACTAAAAGAAAGATCTTAAGAGCTTAGTTTTAAATTTTCCCTTATGTTCCCTGTAGTCCCAATATTTCTTCAATATCATACAGTAGCGTAGTAAGAGGGCTTTTAGCCCCCCCCCCCCCAATTATTTGGCACAACTTAAAACGTCATTTCTTGCATATACACCAGCAAACCACATGCATTTGGAGCCCACCTGTATTGAAACATCTTCCTATACCACCATCATGTAAATATTTAGTTAGTTTTACTATCAATTAACTTAGTTTGGTTAAAACAACTTCAAAATAGATCACTTTGTTTTAGTAATTTTGCTTAAAGGTGTCCTCTTGTAGCTTCTTGTTTCAGTATGACCTCACAGTGCTGGACGCTTCACTCAACTACTGTAGCTGTTGGGTAAAGGGTAACCCGTGAACACACAGCAACTAATACTAGTTCACTACAATGAAGATAATTAGAAGTGCTGTTTATACTACCATGGGTCATCATAGGCCTGGCACATGGTGAGATAGGTGACCTCTCAACTCTCAATATTTGGAAGTGAGACTCAATATTTTGACATAATCTCAATATCTCTGACCCAATTCTCCATATTCCTCAGATACTCCTTTTTTACTTAGCAAATAAGTAATAACCATTTTCTAATTTAATGCCAGTGGGGATAGATAATTTTCAAACAAAACACCTGGTCAAAGTTTGTTAAAGAAACAACAGCAAACCATAATTTAGTATATCACTGTCAGTTATTTAAAACTTATGGCAAGCACTTACAGAAATCATATAAAGGGAGTAAATCTCAAATATTTTTTGACCTGCATCTCAAAATTCTTGTTGAGAGGTCTGCATGAGGCCACAGTGAATGAAAACTATTGGAGGGTACCAGGGAATAACTACACTGTAAACCAAAAGGTGTGTAGCTCACGCCAAATTAAGTGTGAACCACTTGTAATAGTATATAGTCACTCCGTAATATGATGTAACGTGCACACCTCATAGCTTTGGTGTGAAATACACGCCAAATTCAGTGTGAGTTCACACCAAATACCGTGTGAATTATCACCCTAAACAGTGTGAACTCATACTGTCATTAATACTAAATTATTTTAAGTTCGATTGATTCTAATATTATACTTATATATATCAGCATTATTTTTTTCAAAAAGAGATTGGTGTAGCTATGCTTTGTGCCTGAATTCCAGATCCAGAGGACCAAAACCTTTGTCAACTCTTACCTAGCACACAAGTGTACAACACATTTATAAGGTATAGATTACAATAATAATAGCATTGGTTTCTGCCTGCACATGAACATTATTAATGTTCGGTAATGGGTACATGCTATTCCCTTGAGTGTGAATTTCATGCTAAGTGTGCATTCATACTAGGTGGAAAGTGTGAAGGACACACTATGCATGGATAGTGAGCATTCACACCACCAGTTTGGTGTGACTTTGATGGGTTTTCACGCTATAATTATTTCAGTGTATTTTAAAGTAGCTACAGGGTAAAAAAACCATTGGTGTATACACCACACAAAATGTGCATATATCAGTAGTATAACACTATGCCTTAAAAATTGACTCACAAATCATCAAATTTTAGTGGGTCTATCTTTATTCTTCATTCATTCATTCATTCGTCTTATTTATGTATTCATTTAATTATTTATTTATTTATTTATTCATTCTATTTATTTTTTTATCCTTCTATTTATGTATTTATTTTATTTTATTTATTTATTTCATTTAATTGTTTTATTTTTCATTGGCTTTCTTTGCTCATGTATTTTAACTTATTTTAATTTATTTATTCAATAAATAAATACTAAGGATTAGGTGGTGATTGTTCCCAGGACAGAGGCATGTTCCCTCGCTGCACAGCCAGCCACTGAGAGATGCTGGAAAAGATAGTCTAGCCCATGGGTCTCATGTCTCCACCACTATGTGGTGTCCCACGTCTTTCAAGTGAAGCTGTAAACTTTTGACTCACAACACCCACGGTCTCAATTATTTATTCAATTACTAATTAGTTATTTATCTTTCATAAAATTATTTATTTCATTTTATTCATTCTTCATTTCTTATTTAATTAATTTATATTTTAGCAAATAGCTAAATAAAATATACATATAAACTAATCATAAAATATAATAATAATAAGTAGTAGTAGTAATAATAATAAATTAATTGAGTGTATTTCATTCCAACAACCTTTTCAGCACTGAAATAGGTAAGTTGAAAGACACTTTACCTAACACAGGTTAAGTGTTTGGCACGGCATCGTCACGAACAATAACGGCTTTTACAATCATAGCCTTTTAGCCAGTGTTTTTCTTTACCAAACGCAAACAAGCGTTCGGTAAAGGGTCTCGCCAAAGCACAAGATTGGGCTATTGTTTGTGGAGTATTTCAGGATGTGTGCCAGAGTTTTTTTGGACCCATTCTGCTCATCTTCTATGTTCTAACCATGCTAAATTACTGTGTGGGCAGGGTGCAAACAGTTGCGTTTCTTTGCACACAGTGCTGCTATACAGCTGGAGAGTAACATTTCATAACCAAAGGACTGCAAGGTAATTTTTAAGTATTAGTAGCCTAAATATAATCTCATGAGCTGGTGATGTATGTTTTGGATATGAGACCTAGCCACACCCTGATTCCATAGTTGTGGTGTGCAATAATTAGATTCGCATTACTATGCCAAGAAAATAAGGCGACTTGCAGATAGTTCTCGTTCCCATAGAACACTACAAGAATAGAACCTTTGCTCATAATATTCCCCCTTTCCTCCACCTTCCCCTTCCTGAAGTTAGAGTGAAGAAGTTTTATTAGTGTTTGAACTGTGGTGTGTAGGACTTCTGTCAGTGGTGTAATGTCTGCTTGCAAGTATATTCTACACTTGTCGCAACCTACCCAGTTTTTATCAGCTTGTTTTTAAAGTACAAGAATGAAAAATGTTATTGAATGACATATCTGCTGTGAAAAATACTTATGATTGAATGGTTACGAAGCTTTGGATGATCATTTGGATAAGCCAAAGAAAGCCACATTGTTATCAAGAAGTCTGTTCTATATCTAAATCAACGTGTGTGTATTTAGATGATCATTTTTATGCCAATGGCAGCATTCTTATTGTCCCAGTGTTCCATCCAACACGTATTCTGAAAGTTATGATGCACTCAGTTTCCAGTGATTGTGAGCCACTCGCTAGTTGTGGTGCTAGTCAGAGCAACTGGTCAGCCACACCTAGGTTCCCCTAGTGGTCATTCACATTTGACTTGTGATTGGGTTGAAGCACTTTTGTTGGAGTGTTTAGTTTCCCTGAAGGACTATTTCAGATGTCCGTATATTGAGTAGAGGAGGTTTATCCATGGTTAGGTACACTTTGATGTTGTTTTTTGTTTGTTTGTTGTTGTTGTTGTTTTTTGAGTGGGGGGGGGGGGGGAAGGAGGGGGTTGTTTATTTTTTTGTTTGTTTGTTGTTGGTTGTTTTTTTGTTTGTTTATTTCGGAGGAATAAAGTAAAGTACATTTGCAAGAATTTTTTTGGCCCAGCTACCTTAATTATGTAATAGTTGTTTTCTATTGCGTAAAATATATGTAGTTGAAGGATATATTAGCCATGTTCTAGATGCCGTAGTTTAGCTTTAGCGAATCTTGCCGCCATGTTCTAGATGCCGTAGTTTAGCTTTAGCGAATCTTGCCGCCATGTTCTAGATGCCGTAGTTTAGCTTTAGCAAATCTTGCCGCCATGTTCTAGATGCCGTAGTTTAGCTTTAGCAAATCTTGCCGCCATGTTCTAGATGCCGTAGTTTAGCTTTAGCAAATCTTGCCGCCATGTTCTAGATGCCGTAGTTTAGCTTTAGTGAATCTTGCCGCCATGTTCTAGATGCCGTAGTTTAGCTTTAGCGAATCTTGTTTTGGAGGAAAAATTGTTTCCCCGCATTATGCATTACATCATCCTTGGGTGCCTATAAACTCTTGTGCCGGTGAATGGCTTAAACATTGTGCCCCTCCCCCTCATATACAATAAGTCTTTATTTGTGGAAGTATGTTGACCCATTTGTATCAGTTTTGTTTGAGATGAAAACATTTTATGATGAAGGCCAGTGTATAAGTAATTTATGTGACTAATAATGACTTTCCGGTGGCTGCTGTTGGGGTGGAGGGGAATGTGTATTTGTATAGCCTATAGGTTGTTGGTCTCATTAAATGCCACTATTGCCATTGTGAATACTGGTGAAGAACATGTTATTAGTTTAAGGTATACTTGCACAGGGCATGATATGCATCTGTTACATAGAGTGAAGTATGTGTAGGATGTATGTGGACTCATGTCTCATGGAATAAGCACATGTAGCAACAGTTTAGGTAGTTATGTGAGTATTTCAGAAGAGTAATTACCTCTCTAAGGCTTGGCATAGAGATTGGAGACTGGGGCTTATGCTTTTATCATGTCTTTATGTACTTTGACCCTCACATTGTGTTCACTTGGTGGCCGGTTCCTTCCCATACTCCACTAAATTGAAACATTTTTTTTATCAATTTACCTGATCATCTTAGGAAGTTTAATGATTTACCCTTTTGAATTAGATTGTCTCTGACTGTGGTTGGTTAGTTGACTTGATTATGCTGTGGTTTAGCTGAACGTACCTCCAAGCTGTTTCAGTTGTGAAAATTGTTTTGCTGGCTGGAATGAAAGCGCTACAGAGTAGAACTTGATTCTTGCAGTAGTAATACATTTGGTGTTGGAAAAATTCTTATGAAATTGATGGTTTCAAACTGCATCAATATGCTAAAATAATAATAAAATAGTAGATGCCAAACAGGAACTTTCCTGCCAAAGAAAAAGATTGCTATAAGCCTTAGGTACTCCTATTTTTCTTCAGTACAGAGTGGAGAGGCAGACTGGGACTAAACATACCAGAGTTACTTAATAGCAGCATAAACCACAAATTAATTTTAATTTTAGTTTCTCGTGAGTGGGCCTAACCACACCATAAGCTATAAAAGGTAAAGTGATGAATGAAACAAAATGTACAAGGTCGAAGTGCACCCTTTCCCAGCATAGCAGTCAGGTAAAGGGTCTGGTCTGCATGACTAGTCTGTGACCTGGTTATGTTACGGGATGAGTTAAGTCTACAAACTTCCTGGATTTTTTTTTAGAATTAGTGGTGGTGGTTGGTCTTCTTGGTTATTGTGTGATTAGAAAGGGAACATTTTCGTTTAACACTGTGCAGTAATTCTTTAGAACTTCTTGTTTTTTCAAGTCGCAAATGTTATGGTGAATGGTTACTATGGTATTGAAACCCTTTACCAGATGTAATTTTTAAAAATTCGGCTTTTTTTTTAGTAGCTGTGAGTGCTTGTTGTCAAGAGCTACTGGTAATTCAGATTGTCAGAATGACATATATTAGAGACTACAGAAAATACCAATACTCGGGAAATTGAGGTAAGTAAGTGGTTCTGTATTTGTTAGTTAAAGTATATAATGGTCACAACGGCTACGTACTTAGCAATTAATATTATCTAAGCACAATTAGAAATGGACTGATAGATTCTTTTGAAGTGTTTCGTTTGTGCACTGGCTCACTCACCCTTTGTGCTCAAGCACATCACTAGTAATAAACCTATATTGAGGTTTGTATGTATTGCAGTTACTAATCTTGAAATATGAGAGTAAAGCTCGAGTGGCGACAGTTTGTTAATCATAATACAAACCAATTAGCCTGTGGACATAGTTACCATTGCATATTTCTGTTCTTTGTAGCCATTTTTAAAGATTGCCATGGTAACTATGTCCACGGGCTAATTGGTTTGGTCACCTCAGGTGTGGCCACACCTTACCACATAATGTGCCAAACTTGTTGCAGCAGTTGGAGATAAAGTTAGAAAGTAGCATTGTAGTGGAACAGATCATTCCATACAGCATTGGACAAATGTAAGGCTTTATATAATAATGATGATGATGATGATGATTATGGTAGTGATGATGATGAGAAAGATGGTGGTAGTGATGGTGATAGTAGTGATGATGAGGGTAATGATGATGATGATGGTAGTGATAATGATGATGAGGAAGATGATGATCATGATTATGGTAGTGATAATGATGGTATGATGATAATGATGATGATTATGGTAGTGATGATGATGATGTTAGTGTTGATGGTGGTATGATTATGGTAGTGATCAGGGATTCATACAGGGTTTTTCATTAGGGATGGGGGAATTTTGTATAATCACAAAAATATTTTAGCCACATGAAAATGGTGACATCATGACTATGAAAGATTATTAGATGAAAACTTCGATAAACTATTACAAATTGCTATTGAAGCACCAGAACTAGACCGTCATGATTTTGAAGAATTGTTTGCCATTTTAAAAAACAACTAGCAGTAGAGTAATTAGATATAGTTTTTCATACTTGTACTGAGCTTTTTTTTTTTTCATTAAAAAAATTTTCAGTCAGGGTAAAAAATATTTAGGAGGGGGACTAAATTTAGGGGAGGGAAACCTGATCGTAGGGTGGGGGATCCCAGGGCTCCCATAGTCTGTATGAAACCTTGGTGATGATGATGATGATGATGATTATGGTAGTCAGTGATAATGATGGTGACGATGGTGATTATGGTAGTGATAACAATGATGATGATAGTGATTATGGTAGTGATGATGATAGTGAGTAGGATGCCGATGGTGATGATGATGGTAGTGAAGATGATGATGATGGTGATTAATTATGATGATAGTAATGATAATAATGTTAGTGATGATGGTAGAGTCAATGATGGTAGTGATGGTGATGGTAAGTGATTAGAGCTGGAATGAATATCCGGGTTATTGGGTGTCCAAACAGGTAATTGAGTGTCTTTTTTTCTCATGGTCACCGACCCATTATTATTTTAGCATCTCCGTTGACCCTTGTATACATGCACATTGAATGGTAGTTTTTTTTATATCCTTCGAGCTCTGATGATGATGAGGATGAGATTAGTGGTGGATAAGTAATGATGATGGTAGTATGTGCTTATACATACGGATGAAGAGATGAGTTAGTTATCAGTAAGGTCACTAAAACAGATGTAAGGATCTGTAAGATATGTTGATGTGTAGGTAGCTAAGAGGTAAGAGTCAATTACAAAATGTTCATAGGTAAAGGTCACTAATAGATGTGTTTGTAAGGGTCACAAAGAAAGATGTGTTTATTGGTAAGGGTGCTTGAATAGAAGGGTAACTGGGAAATTAAGTTGGTATGGGATTTACACAACCGAGGGTCATAGGCCAGAGGATAGCGTAAATCCTGTAACCAACCGAAAGGAGGGGTGCAACCGACTTGTACCATGGCTCTAGGCGAAATGCACAAAAAATAATTACTTATTCACCTCCTAGGAGGTCAGTATGAAATATATCTTGAAATTAGCAAAATGATTGGACAGTTAGAACGTGCCATGGTACAATTGGTAGTAACTGTTTGTTAGATCAGTAGGGCTCCCCCACATCCTGCTGGTATCTCTACTGCTTGACTTTAGGGTAGCTAGCAGGGTTTCATATAGACTATGGGAGCCCTGGGATTTCTACACCTAAAATTAGTTTTACCCACTAACTTTTTAAATTATGCCCTCACTCGTTCAACACTCCTTCAAAACCAACACTTACTAGTTCTAGTCCTTTCACTTTATGTACATTTAAGACTCTTAGCTATAATGAAGCTTTGATGCCCTCCTTATCAGTTTGTTAGCTCCCCCTCCCTCCCTAGCTAACTATCCTATATGAATCCCTGAGGATCACAAAGAGAGATGTGTTTATAGATAAATGTCATCCAACAAGTGAGTTTATAAATAAAAATTGCTGAGAGAGATGGGGGTCATGTAAAGATATAAGTTCGTAGGCAATTGTCACCTAAATAAATGTGTTTTCAAAACATGTTCATACGGTAGAGGTTACTTAAAGAGATTTGTTTGTAAATTAGGTCACCTAATGATGGGTAAGGGTTGTTTAAGATGTGTTCACAAGGTAAGGGTTACTTAGAGAGATGTTTTAGTAAGCTAGGTCACCACCTAAGAGATGTTAGTCACGTTAAAATAGGTAAGGGTCATTAAATGTGTTCATAGGTTAGGTCACCTAAAGATAGGTAAGGTGTGTTCACAAGGTAAGGGTCACTTCAAGAGATGTGTTCATAGGTTAGGTCACTTATAAAGATTTGTTCATTGGTTAGGATCTCTAGTAGTAGCTATGTTTACTTTTTATAAGGAAACTGTTACGTCAGGTTGCTAAAAATATCAGTTCACATCGTATGTAGGTATGGCACTTACTAGTTAGAAATACTAAGAGATGTTTTTAAGAAAAGAGAGATGTGTTTATATGTATAAAGAGTCAATAATTGAGAGGTGCTTGATCACAGCGATGTATTTATCATTAAGGGGACATGTTCATGAGTAGGAGAGGCATTTTGGCAGTACAGATCAACAGGGTTTCATAATAGATAGGGCCACCCTGAGACTCTTCCCAGCTGCAGAGTTGATAGGTACAGGGTCATTGAGCTATTCAAGGAGTTTGTTATAATGGTTACTAATATACATGAGATAGCGGCATTCTTATTGATGGTTCAAGTGAAACTCGATTAAAAAGATGTTATTAATAATAGGTAAATTGAGTAGATATGTTTATAGGTAATGGTCACAATAAATATTGTTCATGGGTAAGGGTTGCTAAGAAAGTTGTGTGCATAGGTAAGAGAGGGGTTTAAGGTAAGGGTCAATAGTGGATTTGTTTATAGGTAGGTAAGGGTCACTGATAAAACATCAAAACAATTTCTTCAACAAAATGGCCTTTGATGTCTATGTAAAGTTCCTTTCTATATTGACTGATATATGTATAGACACGTAGGACACGAGACAGAATGGCCTTTGATGTCTATGTAAAGTTCCTTTCTATATTGACTGATATATGTATATATGATATAGACACGTAGGACACGAGACAGAAGAGAGGGAAATACATTCATCTGTGCAAGATGAAGAGTATGTCAAAACAAGGTACTTGCTATTAAACTTGTTTTTGTTGTGTGTGTATGTTTTGTTGCACTCTTGCTCCATATAAGGCACCACAAATAATATTTTGTTACAGAAATTTGAGAGGTGAAGGTGTACTGCCGAAGAAGTGGAACGACGTCACACCTACAATGATGTCGGATAAATATAAAAATAATGTCCTTTGATTCCTTGAAATTCCATTGAAAGTGGACCTACCTAAAGAAGCAAAGAACTAATTTTCAAACTGAACAACTCTATTTAATTTTTTGTGTGTAATTCACAATTTTTGATAATATTTTTTTACTACGATTATTTTTACAGCATTGTAGCTAAATAATACCAGTGTAATAAGCAGTGGTATAACAAAGTAATACCAGCGTAGCAGTGGTATAACAAAGTAATACCAGCGTAATAAGCAGTGGTATAGCAAAGTAATACCAGCGTAATAAGCAGTGGTATAGCAAGGTAATAATCGTGTAATACACAGTGTTATAGCAAAGTAATAACCATGTAATACACAGTGGTATAACAAAGGAATACCAGCATAATACAAATACACAATGGTATAGCAGAGTAATACCAGTGTATTATTTGGTTATTATTCAAGTATACACACAAAATAACAATGTAATACCAGTGTATTATTTGGTTATTATTCAAGTATACACACAAAATAACAATGTAATACATCAGTTTTACACATGTGTACACACTAGTGTATTTCTGGAGAATACTACTGTTGGCAGGGAACCTGGGGACACTGTGTGTTAGGGAACTCACTAAGGCAGGGAACCTGGGGACACTGTGTGTTAGGGAACTCACTAAGGCAGGGAACCTGGGGACACTGTGTGTTAGGGAACTCACTGAGGCAGGGAACCTGGGGACACTGTGTGTTAGGGAAACTCACTGAGGCAGGGAACCTGTATACCTAATGGCGTATTATTACGGTACTTATAAGCCATTTTTACACATAGTGTATATATACCAGAAGAATACCAGGAGTATTCCAGTTGTATACTAGAAGATTATACACTAGTGTATATCACACTTTTTGCATGGTGTGAGATTTTTCACATTTTCCCTTTGCTTTTTTCCAGACCCCTTTAGGTGAGAAAGGTTTGTATGAAGGGTCAGAACTTGATAATCTGGATATTTCCTACTGTGTTTATCTTTCAGGTTGTTAAACTATCTCAAATTTATATCTTACGACCAAATAAATAAGTTTGATTCAATTCAATAATAGTGACAACTCACACAGACTGACAAAAAAAGCACAGGAAAGATGTAACTAATGTAATGCAATTAAAATAATGAACAATAACTATTTTTATACTACATTATTTAAAAACTGATGAGATGTATATTTGTTGACTGATATGAAAAATGTGTGTGGTGGAATAAGCAACTAAAATGGAACTTGTCATAAAAAATTTAAAAAATGTGAAATTAGTCTGCCTAGCAAGATCATCACAGTGTTTCAGTAAAGAATCTGTTAGCCAGACTAATATGAAATAGATAGCATGCATACAAAAAAAAAAGAAGAAGTTATGATGAAGATTTCTTTTCTACTTGGAAGTATTCTTTAGTAGCTTGAGCACCATTTGTTTATTTTATCTATGTTCTAAATCCCTTGAAACTAATTCATAATCCTTTTCTCTTGTGCTACACACTTTATGTAGACGTCATCTCCATGGACTAAATGACTGCCACTAAGACGAGGAACAGACAGTGAGGCCGCAATACTACCTTCACACTCAGAGAAACATCTAACAGCATGACAATCAGAAAATTCCTTGTATAGTCCATCGCTTACACCAAAACTAAGAATTCCAACTTCAATCTGTTCTCGAAATGGGAATGCAAGACTGTCATCATTTATGCCCTCTAGTATCATCACTTGTAGCTCATTTGCTTCAGATTCAAACTTCAATTTCAAATGCATTTTATACCCATTAGGAGCTGACCAGAAGCTTCGACTGACTATAGCTGGATGCTCCAGGTCGTTTTCACGGCAAGAAATGTCAGACACTTTCCAGCAGAGACTGCCATACAATGGATACTCATCAGGAGCACAACTCGTCGATAATTTTCTGACTTGTTTTCTCAAATGATAGCAGGAGCTTAACACGTGAGTGGTGATAGCATACTGAAAATCTTGCCTTGTGAATTTTTGACTAGACACTTGAGACAAGAAAGAAGTATTACCAATTACTAGTTCATTGGATCCGAAATGGAGCTCCCCAGATTCCTCACAATTCATCTAAAAATATTATTCAAATTCATATAGATGAAAGCTAGAATTTAATTGGCTTACGCTAACAACTGGGAAACTACTGTCTTTGTAGTCTGTCAGGTCATAGCAAATTTTTCTGTGGTATTGAAGTTTCTGTGTTGAGATATATTTTCCACAGTTGCTACAGAGGGAATCTTGCCAATCTTCAGACGTAGAATAATTAGCTGCAATTGCCGAGGAGACAAAAGGTGCCCACACATCTTTGTTTTCATGAGAACTCTGCCAAACTACTGAATGTTTCTGAAATTATATACAATGACGGGTGAATATTGGGTGCAGATTTGTCCAATAAGATCTTACCTTCCTGCTCGGACTATGTGATTCAATGCTGCAGTTGCTGCTAGATTCTACAGCTTCTACTAGCAGTGGTTCCTCCAGCATACAGTTACCATTTGGATGCAGCTTTGGAGTGCTGGCTTCCTCCACATGATTGACTTTGTATAGTTCCCTTTCAAAAGCCTTATCTCTAAAATACTACAGCAAAACTTTAAGTTTTTAGCTAAATGTAGGGCATTAAAAATTTTAGTACCTTTGTAACATTGGTAGGACTTGCACATTCTGAATTTGGGCATACACCGACTAGACAAGTTCTGCAGATTCTTGCACCACAGCAGCACAGCTGAACAATCTCACCAGACATTAACTTCAAGCAGCCAATGCAACGGAATTTTCCTCCTAGAGGGTTGTCAACAGACTGGTCACAAAAGAACGAATCCATTAATCGTCCAAGTTTAGCTCAAGCCAGCGGGTAGTACTCCCAATTCCCGGCCGTCGTAGCGAGCTTTTATATAGGGCGAGCTGCAGCAGTTTGTGCGCGCGTGATTTATTTTTTCCCCTAAGAATATTGTTATTGTTTTTCGGTGGATACAAGGTATTCAAGCTATAGTCTATATGGTGATGCTGGCATTCCCCCAAAGAATGAAGCTCACTGCCCACCTACAGAACTGTAGATTTGGGAAGTGGATTTTGTCCCTGTTGTGGCATAAACCCTAGGTGGTTTGCCCCAGGATACAATACATCTTGTTCGCTGCCTGGGAGGGCTGCAGATTGCTCAGCAGTCTGGTGGCTCTGACACTGCTTACCTTCACACTTCAACATTTTCACCGATTGGCCCCCTTGTACTCCAACTTGACTAAGGCATGCTGGAGTTGACTAAGACCTGCTGGAGTTGACTAAGACCTGCTGGAGTTGACTAAGGCGTGCTGGAGTTGACTAAGGCGTGCTGGAGTTGACTAAGACCTGCTGGAGTTGACTAAGGCGTGCTGGAGTTGACTAAGACCTGCTGGAGTTGACTAAGGCGTGCTGGGGTTGACTAAGACCTGCTGGAGTTGACTAAGACCTGCTGGAGTTGACTAAGGCGTGCTGGGGTTGACTAAGACCTGCTGGAGTTGACTAAGGCGTGCTGGAGTTGACTAAGGCGTGCTGGAGTTGACTAAGGCGTGCTGGGGTTGACTAAGACCTGCTGGAGTTGACTAAGACCTGCTGGAGTTGACTAAGACCTGCTGGAGTTGACTAAGGCGTGCTGGGGTTGACTAAGACCTGCTGGAGTTGACTAAGACCTGCTGGAGTTGACTAAGGCGTGCTGGGGTTGACTAAGACCTGCTGGAGTTGACTAAGACCTGCTGGAGTTGACTAAGGCGTGCTGGAGTTGACTAAGACCTGCTGGAGTTGACTAAGTGCTGGGGTTGACTAAGACCTGCTGGAGTTGACTAAGACCTGCTGGAGTTGACTAAGACCTGCTGGAGTTGACTAAGGCGTGCTGGGGTTGACTAAGACCTGCTGGAGTTGACTAAGACCTGCTGGAGTTGACTAAGGCGTGCTGGGGTTGACTAAGACCTGCTGGAGTTGACTAAGGCGTGCTGGAGTTGACTAAGACCTGCTGGAGTTGACTAAGGCGTGCTGGGGTTGACTAAGGAGTGCTGGAGGTGATTAAGGTGTGGTGGAGTTGACTAACTGCTGGAGTTGACCTAAGGAGCGCTGGAGTTGACTAAGGAGTGCTGGAGTTGACCTAAGGCCTGCTGGAGAGGGGAGATGATGTGCACTCCGACCAAGGTGCCAGGTAGAAGGAACACATCTGCAGGGCGGGAGAGGGAATCAGTGACGATGCCGGCAGTGGGAATCAGTGACGATGCTGGCAGTTTCACGAGATGGGGCCAAAGCAGCAGATTGGAGAGGGCATCCCTGATAGCCTAGGGCTACCGAGGGGACACCATTAAGCCAATCCCCAGCATGTGGGAGGGCCATGGAGATGGAGCAGAGGAAGTGAGCTGGTGATACAGGGCATTGTCAATGGCGTGGGAAAGATGGCACTGTCGGAGGAGTACCTCAATGTCGGTCAGACTGAGCCAGTCTGAAACAGACCCAGGGCTGGTGAGAAGTGAGGAAAAGGCTGAGGGGGGTGAACGAGATCATGCGCTTGCCGTCATCAAATCGATCAACAGCATCACCATACCAATCGACGTCCTTTCGATTCCTTGGGAACTGCACTTCCTTGTTAAAAAAAAAGAAAAAGAATGATGCCTGAAGTCACAGATTGGTGGTGGGTAGGCTTGCGGAGCCAGAAGACCCACATAGCGGCAAGGATACTCTACCACAAACGTACTTTGGGCTTGTGGTATAGTGACCCCCCCCCTCCCCCCAAATTAAGATATTCCTATACATACACTGGGTTGCATTAGGTGTTCAGGTCTAGCTACCTGAACAAGGAGAAGTATTTAGCAAACAATAAACTAACATGTGCTACATCTACTCATTTATTGTCTAATCATATTCATGATCCATCCAGAACCACCACAAACTATTCCGTGTCATCCCATATATTATGTACTGTAAGTTGTCTTGGGAAAATTAGTCCATCATAAGTCGTGAATGCAGACCGAGTTACCTGCTAGTGGTTTGTTGCTGTGGTTGAGTCCTACCATGCCGGCATAGTATCCGGTTGCTTGCCACACACGGTCCTTCGATCCTTCGATCCAGTACCAACTTCCAGCTCAGGGATTTACGACCCCAACATTAGGTTTGGTGGTGCCATCACTAGAGTTGAATTCATAAAAAATAAATAAAAAAATAAAAATAAATAAATAAAAACAACTCTAGATGGGAGGATATCATATATCTATTGTGAACAAAATACCATAATTTCTCAAAAACATGGAAGAATAATCCGATAGCATCAGGTTTTAAAAGAGTTTGTGAAACCAAATGATGGAATAAATGCCAGACATGAATATGATTATGACGAGTTTGTCTGTGAAGTGAAGATTTAGAATCATCCTTTGAATAGTAGTATTGAGTTGCTGGGTTAAATTTAAATCCCCATTGTGCCATAGAGTTTGTTCTATTTCAAAATGTTTGCCTTCACACCATCATAATGTTTCTGCAACTATACACATAAAATTGCATATAAAGCAACAGACATTGCTATTACAATGGTTATCAAAAATCATAACTAGTGATGTGCTTGAGCACATATGGCGAGCGAGCCTGAGCACAAACGAAACCCTTCAAAATAATTCATCAGTCTATTTCTATAAGTATAAGTACGTAGCTGTTGTGACCATAAATACAGAACTACTCTCTTACCCTCAATTTCCCCGAGTACTGGTATTTTTCTATAGTCCCTAATATCACACTCTGACTATCTAAGTCACCAGTAGCTTTTGACAACAAGCACTCACAGTTACTATAAATGGCAGAGTTTTTTTAATTATGTATGGTAAAGGGTCTCAATACCATAGTAACCTTTTGCCATAACATTTAGCGACTTGACAAAACAAGTTCTAAAGAATTACTGCACAGTGTTGAGAGTCTTTAAGACCTAAGTATGTTTTTTGGCATTTAGAAACAACCTAATCAAAGGAGTAATCAATTAAATTTCCTTGAATGATATGGGATCGCTAAACCAAAAGATTCTGTTTAGTACGGAAAGGGGTAGACCACGAAGCAAACACAAATGTGAGGGTCAAAGTACAAAATGACATACGTACGTACGTCCACACAGATATATAAACAAACAAATATCCCTGACAGTGTCTCGCTCGCTAAATGATAATACTCCTTTAATATGAAGTTAATCACCATCTTGGACCCCACGAGTTAATTATAATTATTTATTTATATATTTTACATGAGCAAATGTCAGTCGAGTTAATTATAATTATTTATTTATATATTTTACATGAGCAAATGTCAGTCACTGGGCAAATGATTCCTTCAATTTGTGAATCATTATGAAGGCAACCCTTCAAACAAACAAAAACACTCATTCCCTGTCAAACATTCTGTCAATGTTTAACTTGTACAATTCTCTATAATGCTTACCTCAATCAGTAGCTTCCTGCACTCTTTTCGGAGGAGTCTGGCAGTCTTGCTACTGTCCCTGGATGACAGAACATCTGCCACGCCCACTTCCTTATTACCACTGTGCTGCTTGAGTTCATCCAGAATGACCTCTTGCCTAAGGATACTGCCATGAAACTGGTGAGAGTCTTCCACCTTAGACCACATACAAATGCCAGGAGTCAGTCACCACAACTTTCATGATGCATGGTAAACAGCAGAGTTGGGGTCAAATACCCATAATATTGAAATGCAATTGCAAATACTGCTCTCTATTCAATTACAATTGCAAATACGAATACTTAATAATTTCAGAAGTGTTTTTGTGACCGCTTTGGGGAAAATTGGCCTTAACGTGGCATCTAATGTTTCTTTTTCTTTTTTTTCCTATCAGTAGGTTGTATGGGGGCCTCTGGATGGCGTCCTCCAAATTTGGAAGATGTCTTCACTTTACAACAACTCAGTCTTTTTGTTCAACTTATTATTGCTGATTTCAAGAAAATGTCATGTAAAAGAGTTGCTAAGGCTAGGGGTGTGTTATGTCTTGCGTATACTATTACCATGTGTCTCCATGACACTATAAACACCAACCCAGTTGCTGGTGGATTGATTAAACGGGCTTTATTTTATTTTAGCTTCTTTGACAAACTACATTGAGATATGGCAAAAATTACATGAGTATGTGGACTATGTAGACAAGTATGTGAAATAGTTGGATACAGTTATTTTACTGCGGTAATTAAATAGCCCACCAAAACTTTAGCAACAGTCAGCAGGGATTCATACAGGATTTTTTGCTAGGGGGGGAAATTTCGTCGAGTCGCAAAAAACAGTTTATCTATATAATAAGGTCAAGTCATGACCGTAAGACTGTGAAGCATATTTCAGATGAAAACTTGACAAACTATATAATAGTTAGGCGCCGCCTCCAAGACCATTGTTAGGGTCTTGGAGGCCTTAGGCTTTTACATCCCGAGTACAGCGAGGGGACTACTTAGGGCCTGAGGGAACCTAAAAACATGTAGTCACGACGGCTGCACAGTGCCTAACTACATAATTTAGAATGTAGCGACTGCTCTTTAACAACGCAATAGGAGTGCAATCGGAGGGACACAAATTGACCCTGCCCTCAAAGACTATGTTTACAGTGTTCCTCTCTGGAGGACCTAAGCAATATAAAGTCCCCCTGTCACTATACAAAAACTACAGCATCTATGCTTTAATATGAATTGGTATTGAAGGAACTAGAGAAATGTTGATTTTCTGATCATTAATTTTTTCTGAAGAATTCAGTTGGGGAAAAAAATTTTTAGGGGGGTTAAACAAAATTTAGGAGGG
>WLWD01000952.1_pt1 | contig 68334 bp, 40 predicted proteins | sample 6712731 | NCBI WGS metagenome assembly WLWD01 (sample SAMN12718690, study PRJNA576275) | sponge metagenome | isolation source: marine sponge | host: Mycale hentscheli | place: New Zealand: South Island, Marlborough, Capsize Point | collected 2014-11-01 | reverse complement strand
AGCCAAAAAAATTGTGTGTAAATGTAGTTGTGTGTACATGTAGTTATGTATATGTGTGTAGCTATGTGTACATCATGTAGTTTTGTGTACATGTGTAGTTATGTGTACGTGTAGTTATGTGTACATCATGTAGTTATGTGTACATGTAGCTATGTGTACATCATGTAGTTATGTGTACATGTGTAGTTATGTGTACATCATGTAGCTGTGTACATGTAGTTGTGTTTACATACGTGTAGTTGTGTGTGTATGTGTGATTGTTTGTATAGTAGGTGCCAAAAAAAGAAGTTTTGAATTCCATTCCATGGAACGGCCATTGCTTAAAATAAAAGTACCACCGTTCCGTAACTTACAACTATTTCATTATGATTTTAATTTAATAATAATTTAATTTAATAATAGTTTTAATCGTTCCCGTTTACTGTATGTCTCACTCTCAGAAATAGTAAAAAAAATTGTTTAACCAACAAAACGTTCCAACTAGCTGCAGAGACCATGTTTTTCATTTAAAAATCGAAGCCATTGTTTTGGTAGAGAATTGTAAGGATGGAGGGTGTGGAAGGTACAACTGTTGCTAGCAAAAGGCCTACGAAGTGTGGACCCAGTGAAAGTGGTGTGCCTATAAAAACTTCAGTCAGCTAGCGTTATTAGTAAGTTAGGTTTTTGTACAAGTGGTTAGCACTGTCCCCGTAGCATTTAATGGGTTATGCAAGGCCTTAGCATGCTAATAAAACTATAGAATAGTCCTGTAGTAGTGAATCGATGGTAATGCTTGACCAATTTTATTTTATTTATTTTTTTAGTATTAGTAAATGGTGTTGGAAGTTTAGTCAAAATGGAACGGAATGCAGTGGTCAACACTATGGTAATAAATACCATTTTATAGCCGTACTACGGAACGAATCTAGGACTTTATTTTGGAGCCTACTGTAGGTGTATTTGTGTGTAAGTGTGGTCGTGTGTAATTGTGATCGTGTGTAGGTGTGGTTACGTGTAAGTATGGTAGTGTGTACGTGTGGTTATGTGTAAGTGTGATCGTGTGTAGGTGTGGTTTTGTGTAAGTGTGATCGTGTGTAGGTGTGGTTATGTGTAAGTGTGGTTGTGTGTACAGTAGATGCCAAAAATAAAGTTCGGGAATCTGTTCCATGGTACAGCAGTAAAGCAGTAGTTTTCGTTTTGTTTTTTTACTGCTGCATTTTGTATCGTTTTGACTAAACGGCCAACACCGTTTACTAAAATGATAAGAAACGGTTAAGCTTTTGTTGTCGATTCACTGATATTTTCTGGCCAGAAACTCTTCCACAGCTATATCAGCAAGCTAAGGCTTTGTATTACCCGTTAAACGCTATGGAGATAGTGCAAAACAACTCGTGCAAAAATCTGACTTGCTTCAATAAAGCTTACCAACCAAAGTTCTGACGAGCACACAGCTTTAACCAGGTCCACACTACATATGATATTCTCTTCTCCTTGCCATCATTGGACCGAGAAAATCTAAGCCCGTGAAGGGCCCACATCGAGAAAACATTGATACTGTCTGGCGATCGAACTTACAATTGTTTGCAAAACAACTAGAATTGGTCCAGGCCAGCTTTTTTTTTTTTTTTTTTTTTTTTTTTTTTTTTTTTTTTTTTTTTTTTTTTTTTTTTTTTTTTTTCCTTTTCTTTTTTTTTTTTACCCCAAACACTCTGCCTCAGAGAAGCATGTAAAACAAAAAAAAACAAAAATCAGTGTTTTATTGGACGAACGATTTTATATTTCCTGGAACGAGGCATATGGTATACAGGAAGGATTGAAACGGTGCTGTCAAATGGAAAGATCGTTGTTTTGTTTTGTTTTGTTTTACTGTGGGTTTGTTTGTTTGTTTTTGTTGTTTTTTGTTTGTTTGTTTGTTTGTTTTGTTTTTAGCCAATGACGGGCCATTCCCCCCCCTCCCCCCGTTTTTAATCATGTGACGGCCTTTCTATGGAACTGAATTCGGAACTTTTTTGGCACCTACTGTAGGTGTGGTTTTGAGTCGGTGTAATTGTGTGTGGGTGTTGTTGTTGACATACTTGGGTGTGGTCATGTGTATACAGTATATGTTCATTTAGTAAGAGAGATTATCTACATGGAGCTCTGGTGGACACTGGCCCCATACAAATGTTTGTATTTTGTCTTGAGCATGTGTGTTTTTGTTTTCTTGTTGTGGTTGTTGTTGTTTGTTTTGTTTTTGTTGTTGTTTATAGTAAGAGTTAAATGTGGGTTCAAGAATTTTATTTGATTTATTATTATTATTATTGTTTTTATTTATATACAGTAGGAGGGGAAAAAAAGTTTCGAATTCCGTTCCGTAGCACGGCCGTAAAACGGTAGTTTTTTTACCGTAGTTTTATCGTTGCGTTCCATACCGTTTTGACTAAACGGCCGACACCGTTTACTAAAACAGTAAAAAACGGTGAAGCATTTCCGTCGATTCACAGATATTTTCTAGCTAGAAACTCTTCTATAGCTATATCAGCAAGCTAAGGCCTTATATCGACCATTAAACGCTAAGGGGATAGTGAAAAAAAAAGCTCGTACAAATTTGTAACTTGCTTCAATAAAGTTGCAGACCGAAATTCCGATGGGCACAGAGCTATAACGAGGTCCGCACTTCGTAGATCTTCTGTTAGCTACTGATGGACCTCCAGTAGTAAGAGATCTAAGCCCGAGAAGGCCCTAACTTCGAGAAAACGTCGATACTGTGCGGTGGTCGAACTAACAATTCTCCGCGAGATAACTTCGAATAAGACGGCTTCAATTTTTTTTAACCCGAAAAGCTCCGCCTCTGGAGCCTATAAACAAAAAATCGGAACATTTTATTGGATAAATGATTTTTTATATTTCTTTGAGCGAGACATACGGTGAACGAGAAAGATTAAAACGGTAGCGCGATCGAACGGAATGGCCGTTTTTTAACAAACGGCGTACCGTTTTTCCCCCGTTTTTTAATGTGCGACGGCCGTTCTACGGAACGGAATTCGAAACTTTTTTTTGTCTTCTACTGTATAATTAAAATATAATAATAAATTACACGCACACACACATGCAGTATATTATTGCTGAATTTGAAATATATTTATAAATGATATATGTGACTTCATGTGATACCACTCCAGAATGCAGGCCTCGGACTCAGTTTGAACCCAGTGGAGAAACTTGTTGAGGAGTCTTATTTGTCTCTCATCAGACTGAAACTCCGCCCAGCCATAGAGTACCAGATGTGGGCCAACAGGAACAATACAAATGAGGTAGGACTACATTTAGGACAAAAAGTGAATTATATTATATGTAGATTAATACTTAGGAGAGAGAGATACTGTGTTGTAAAACTAATATGGTAGAAACTCGGAGTTTTATATCTTCAGGAAATGGGGGTGTATGTAACCGTGGTTTTTCTGTCATGCTGAAACCTCTAACTGCAGAATGAATATGTTTTATGTAATTAAAGTAACTAGATTAGTTTGTTTAATAAAGTTTATACTGAGCTATCTATTATTCATGTTTGTGAATGCAAATGCAAATTTTTAAATTTTCTCGTGGAACCAACTTGTGTTCCTGCAGAAAAAAAAATGGTTTCACATGTTAGTGCCAGTAGGGACTGCCATAGTCAAGTTTGTAAAAATGTTACTGAAAGTTGTGAAATGAAAGAAAATCTCGACTTGGAACGCAGACATACACTATGCACTATTTCAATTAACTTTGTATGTGTAATTGTCATCACAATCTTCATATTTAGACTATTTAAGTAAAATTTTAACTATTGTAGTCCTCTTTGTAATTAAAATTTACATCTTAAAAAATAAATTCCCCGAAACAGTTTAGAGCGGGCTTTGGTTATGTTATTCTACATATACTTCCGCTTCTTTTGATACTAAAGTTTTATATGTACCAATTACTTCCACGTCCAACCCTTTAAAAGCCGACTACAAGCACATTAGAATTTTCAAGGGGAAGTAAAGCACATGAATCCCACAAAAGATGAAAGAGAACAGTTTAGTGAACACTCAACATCCAGCCAAAACATATACCAATTACTTCCACGTCCAACCTTTTAAAAGCCGACTACAAGCACATTAGAATTTTCAAGGGGAAGTAAAGCACATTAATCTCACAAAAGATGAAAGAGAACAGTTTAGTGAACACTCAACATCCAGCCAAAACATATTATAGTTGTTTATACAAGGTGTACTTCAAAGGCTGTTTACATTTAAGCAGAATCTCTACAGCTTAAAAAGGTATTTGGGGGCATCCCTCAAATTAGACAAGAGGATTATTGAATCCAAGATGTCTGAAATATAACAAGGCCCTGGCACTACAGGTTTACATGAAGGTTGAGCAACTTTGAAATTAATTAATCCATTTTTGGGTTATAATTTTTAAACTAAATGCATGCATATAAATAGTATATGGAAATTTGTGAGTTGCATGGTTTAATATTTAGTTGAAAAACTGTTTAGCTGCAATTTCATTTGAATAGTGGATTGGAGTGCTTGATACATCAAAGTCGATTAATTCCCTATAAGGAGTAATTCTTTAATGTACAGGAACCAGAGACACATCTCAGTCAATATTAACCCATCCTAATGAACGCGGTTAATGTTTACATACTGTCAGTAATATAGCGCTAATCTGTTTTCTCTTTTATAATTTAACTTGTTCTTTAATAGAATTTTTAATAGCTAAATAATGGCAACCTAGTTTTTGTATGTTGTATTAGTTACCACATGTTTTACTATTTATATCATCAATTCATCTATAGGCAGATTCATGCCAAATGTAATAGGGGTAGATCATGTCATTATGTGTTTGTTTTTGTATTAGTCTCTACAACGATGTGAAAGAAACCTTGCCTGGCCGCTAAACAGGATAATTCCCACAGTTTCTCGAGTGAGTTACATTTGGAATTGCTGGAGTGATTTTGTTCGGCCTTTGAAAGATATCTTGGGTGATTTTGAACATGCTTGCATGTCTCTCTCTGAGCGACTAGGAACTCAGAAGACATACTTTCCAGTGAAGTAAGTACTGTCCATAATTTACATGTATATGTATATTATACATGTGTATATAAATCTATAGTAATAATATATTAATTAAGTTACATGTAGTTCCAAAGCATTTCATGATTATTCCCGTAAGACTGTTTTCTATGTTAAAAGTAGTGGTCAAAATGTAGTTCCATATCACATCAATTATTCAGCATAATTGCGTTAAAAACTGCTTAAAACATCGAACAAAAATTGTCACAAACTCCACTAAAAAGTGGCTATAGCTCCTTTAAACCTGCGTCAAATGCCCGCGATGCATGTTTGTTGCACACATAGTTTTTTTACTTCCTTTCATTGGCAGCCCACTTATGACACTCTCATAAGCTTAAACTTTACTTGCCAAAGTTTAAAATAGGGAGTGAATTCTTTGCAATGTACATGAAGTAATTGTAATTTTTACAAAAACTTATGATTCTTAATGGAGCTCGCCTTTCTGCTGTTGTTTGTCTTTCCTGTTATTCTTTTATTTTATTGCTCCTCTTTAAAGAAAACAGTGTTACATTTCACAATCAATGGACTGATTCAGCTCGCACCATCTATCGAGTAGGTATAAAGACCGAATACCAGGATTCCCAGGTGACATTCATTCTGCGAGGAGAAATCTTTACTAGTTTGGAAACCCACTCATGTTACTCACTTTATCGTAACATTGACCTCTAATTTTAGTCTGTGATGTGTTGAGAAGAAGTTCGGCAATCCTTTATAGCTACAACTAGTGAAATAGCTTCAATGGTTGCTACTTCATAAAGCCCAATGAATTCTTCATGTATGAAGGTTGTCATCCACCCATCGCAGCACAATAACCACCTCAAAAGAATAATATAATCCAATGTAATAAAATTTGCACTTCACACGTTTTACCTGTTCCTTATTAGAAAAGTCTGCACATTCGTCCATCATAAGTGTAATCAATTCAGTTTTCTAAAGGTTTGCTGCAATTATCCTCAAAATATTCAATGCTATAATTTTCAGGATCTGATTTTGACTATTGTGACTCAGATAGCGCTCACTTTTCTTTTCTAACCACTTCGTGCACTGTGTATAAAATATGTGCAGAAGTCATAAAAATATCTCTACATTTCATGGCAAATTTTTAGCTTTAATAATTAACAACTTACTTTTGGGTCATCTTGTCTAAGTAGCTGCATAAGCTGCATTAAGTTTACTTCATTGACATCATGGCTTCATATTGCAGTGCCCTGTCAATCAAGAATCGTAAGACTAATCACAATCTTGTGTAGACAACCACGATTATTAGCTTTCTCAATAGCCAAATTTTGCACAGCATTTCATTCAAACAAGTAATAACAACAATTTATACTAGCTTTTTCACTTACAAAGGCCGCATCTGAAGATCCTGTTTTACAGCTCATCAATTTTGCTTAATAGCTTGGCAACAAGAAAGGCACAAAACACTGTCAGATCCTTCATTATAATGAAGCCAGGGGCAAGTATTACACCATTCTTCTTAAATGACCGTTTTGTAGCTCCAAAATTCCTTTGCGGAAAAGAGAATCCCTTTGGCTGATGAAAAGACTTCAGAAGATCAATAGTATCCTTTACAGTATAGCTGTGGGGAGCCATGCAAAAAAACAACAACAACAACTAGCTTTATTCAGTCTTGCCAGCCAACCCTTGACCTAATCCTCCTTTCTTTCTTTTTGACAGAGTAACTGTGCGTGCCAGACTAACACCTAACCGCAAGTAAAGTGGGGGCAAGAGTAGTGTGGTGATAATCTTTACCTTATGAAGTAAATAATTGACTATGATAGTGCTCAGGCCATTGCCCGAGCTACCCGGCCACCGCCTATGTAGCAGCCATAGAAATACTAAAAACTTTTAACTACATGTGTACATACATTCACATACATCAGTTTTGTTCCCAAGATCTTCATATGTGTGAATGAGGTCTAATGACCCTTCTGTTTGTGGTCTTGGTTAATGGGCATTCCCATAAAAACTATAAATACGTTCAGTGTTGTTGTTGTTTTTTTTGTTTTAGTTTTTTGTTTAGCTTTTGTTTTTTGTTGTTGTTGTTTTTGTCATTTGATTTGTTTATTGGTGCTATGATGATCATGAGCATTTACTATTACTACCAACTTTTTTTTAATATTTTTTCGTTTTGTTTATTGGTTTTGTTTTTCTGTGTTCAGGATAACCACCTTAGACGTCATGATGTACAGTTATCTTCATACCATTCTAACCAGTGATCTACCCAGCAGAGAACTAGGCAAAATTGTGCAGCAATTTCCAAACTTGGTGACATTTCATCAAACAATATCTGAAATTTTAACTAAGTACAATCAATATGAAGTGAGATGTCACTCTGTTCACATGAAATAATGATATACTTTGATAGCAAACATTGTTAAGTATAAGGTAATACATCCAATAGCTATTGAAAACAGTCATATTTCACTAGTGGAGTGCTTCATCACAGTGAACGAGTTGGTGTAGTGTATACTATTCAGCAGAGCGAGCAAAGCTAGTTTAAATGCCATGTACAGATATATATCTATGTCTTCATTTCAATTTGCGTAGCCGTATGTGGACCTTTTTTTTTCTGCTAAGGCGGCTGCGCATGCTATGAAGTATCATGGTAATCTTCAACAGCATTTACTGTGGGTATTTCAGACACAATATAAATGATAAGCAGAAAATATACAGCTAGGGAGGCTAAAAATGCCAAAATTGGGCTTGAAGAGCTGCCAAAACAGCCAGAGTTTGAAAAGAGAAAAATGAAATGAAAAAGGAAGGATTCAAGAAGAGCTAAGAAAGCTGCTACTAGAGCAGGTAAGATATGTAGTATTATATCATAACTACATTACAATGTATGTTAAAAGTAGCCCTAGGAAAAGTGTAGTGCTTATAAAATAAGTATAGTAACTGCTAAGAATAAATATGGTTTTGAATTGGTGCTAATTGAAACTTTATAATTTATGTTATCACTTACTCTGAAATATTTAGACATTCAATGAAGAGAATACTACCACTTCCGAATCTGCAGCAGCCGCAGATATTGGTAGAAAAAAATTCTTCTTTTTAGGTTACACTAGAGAAAGGTAGGTAGCTGTAAAATCTGATAGGCTAGGCTGGTTGCTATAACTACTAGGGTAATGAGCTAGTGAAAAATTCTGGATTCAAACATCTTGTGAAATCTAAACCATGAACCAATATTAACTGCTAGTACGTACATCTCCAACACATGAATCGAAAACATGAATCAAAATAATGCATGACTTGTTAGTTTTGTTGTTGGATTCATCCATCATAACATACCTCTGACATGTCATGAAAGGTTTTAGAGAGATGGTGAGGAGCCAAGGCTTCCTTGATAATAGCTGCAGTCTTACTGTGTCCATAGGCAAAAATTGTTTAGCTATTTCAGAATCTGGAAACATTCTATAAAAGAGTGTATATAGCATGATTCCTAGTCTCAAAAGCAAGATTATGCTGAGCCACGAAGGTAGTCCAAAGTGCTTCAGCTTCAATTACTTTAGGGCTAACAATTAGCCTTAGCAGAGAAGATAATGCTTTTGAAGAAAATACCTTTTCCATTTCTTTATGGCGCTTCGACCGAATGTAACTTACCACATTATTTCGACTGCTATGAAATATACTGATGTCACAAAGAGCAGTAGGTACACTTTGCAAAGCCATTACCTATAATAAAGTTTCTATTATATTTGATTAAAATTTTTACTAGTCAATTATTCTACCTTTAGAACTTGTAGCAATGCCTATGAACTTTTCTACCCAATTCATGGAAAAATGACAGCTCCTTCTTGGTCTTTTTGCCTTAGAACAACTCTCTGATTCTAAAGAAGCCATTCTAACACTTCAGCTCCCTCCCAAAAAAAAACAGCTGCTTTTGTCAGCTGCATTTTTTTTTTTTTTTGCATGCTCAGTTAGCTCTGTTTTTGGTAGTGGTGGTGGACTTCTCAAAATCTGAATTTTCTGGTTTGTGTATTGCTGCTGTTAAAAAAAAATCTAAGTTGTTTAAATTCTAGGACCAACAATACATTTGCAAGAGGGTCTTCAGGACCCGGGACAAATTCATAAAATCCGGGACCGTCCCAGAAATTTGGGGACCGTTGAGGCCTATGCTCCTGTGCATGCTTCACAGAAACCAATGTTGTGACTTGCGTCATAATAAAAACATTCAACCATCTTCTGAAGTCCTTCCTTGTCTTTTCCATGAGCAACATGAGCTTGCTCAACAAACAGGTTTTCATTATTACTCATATGACATGTGGCACCAGAATCCACAATCCAGCTGTCATGACCTGTAGAATAGTAACAATCTAAAATCCACAGTATTTTGCTCGTCTAGTGATAATCTGTGCCTGGGCCCATAACCTATTGGCAGAGTTGTATTAGTTCCAACTTTTTAAAATTAATAATCACTGAAAGAACTGAACTACACATACAGAGCATGATCACATAATGCAATCACCAAAGATCAGATAGAACCTGTGGTTACAAAAAAAAAGTGATAGTCTGTTTATGTGAATGTACACAAGAAAGTTGAAGTGTTTCTTATATTCAACAATTAACTCCCGAAACAGACAGCAATGACTTCCCTAGTTATTATTCTGCAGGGAAAAAAGTCATTTATTTAATTGCTACTCATTAACTATAATAATATGCATAAAGGTAAACAATGTTACAGGTAAAAATGAAGTGGCCCTGACAAGCTTTTGTCTTCAAAAGGCTCCAACTTTTTAAAATTCTTGAAAGACAACCCACATCCCTTAATTAATCACCACTCCCTTGTTAGCATGGCCATCCCAAACCCACATATTTATAATTAATTGGAATTTTTTTATGTTATGCACAGAGTGATTGGAAAAATGTTTTTGGACAGCATACATAACTGTATGGCCATCAATGAAACTATTGTAGATTGCATAAGAGGTTGTGGGTGACAATGCACTTTTCTCAGTATGGAAAAATCGCTTACACTGTTCAAAATTTGAAGAGGAATCAACATCAACAAAAGATATCTTGGTTCTTCATCAAAATGTTTATCTGGTCAAATCAAAATTGTCTGAGTCTTGACTGTCATCTCCTGTGCAGGCTTGTACATTTCTCAAGAGATGCCTGTTGAATAAAACAACAGACCAGTCAGGGTTTATAACGCCTTTAAAATAGTGTCCCAACAGTCCATATAGCTTAAAAGGGTATTGTATTAAATTCATCTTCTGTTGCATGGAATGTTCCTCATGTTGAGTTCCCCATTACCAAATTTGTTATGCCTAAAGAATTTGAAGGGCAAACAATAGGGCAGCACTGAGTCTTCAATGGAAGGACATAGTCCAAAAATTAGGACTGCCCTTCAGATAAGAAAACAGTTGGAGCTTGTGCTGATGCACCTAGGGTCAGTGCTGCAAAGTTCAAGTAATTAGCCGAGCAAGAATTGTTGCGCAAATTTAAAACGTCAACTCGTTAAGTGAAAGTCAATTATGTGTGTTGCTGATTAATCAATTCTTTATTCTGGATAGGGTTTATTTGGATGTCTTAAGATTTTTTTTTGGATGTTTATTTGAATGCTTTATTCTAAACATGGAACCCACCAATTTGTTGACTGAATGAGTTTTGTATACAATCTAATGTTTTTTCTTAGTAACCAAAACCCTGTGACAATTCAGTCTTGTTATAGCTTAGTTTCATAAAGTTTTGTAATTTTTAATTGAATTAATGTTTTTAATTAATGAACACTGTATTCATGAATGACAACAATGAAACTAGTTTTTATGCAACCTCTGGAATCAATTATACAGACAACCCAGAATGTGTACTGTGTTCCTTCCTTTTTTACTTGCAGAGAAGTCTGAGAATCATATCTCGTGGTTTGCCGATGAGGCAGGTCTCTAACACTGGATGAATAGCTGGCTGGGTGAATATAATCAAGTAAACTAAGGCATAATATCGTCTTATGTTTTCTTCTTCAGGGATGGCCTCTAGTGGGGCCACAATGAGCAGCGGTAAGCTACTGACAAAATTGGAGGCAAATAAAAGCATAAAGACTTTTAGAAGGTGCCTTTGTTCTTTTTGATAGTTAGCCAATTTTCCTTTTTCTTTTGCAGTTAATTTGAAGTCAGTTTTGCCTCCAGAGTTTCTCAATGATCTCTTGTGTCTTTGTGAGATGCTTCTACATGCTAGAACCAGCAAACCTATGTTACCAATGAGCATAGCCAGGTGAGGAAGAAAAGCATAGAATGCTAAAAATATTATATAATTGGAGACAGGATTTCTTCTAGTTGTAATAACCATACACACACCAAATACATCGTCAAATTGTATTCCTCCTAAGCCAAATACAGGTGGTATAGCAACGATGAAGCAAACTAACCAGACAGTACACAGGGCCATGACAATTCTCTTTGAAGTCACATACTGGCTATACTGAATGTTCATTCGGACGTAAATAAATCTATCAAGGGACATTAGCCCCAAAGTGAAGAGTGAGACGAGTGATAGTGTCGCAAAGCAAATAGCAGTTACATTGCAAACTGTGCAGCGAATATAGTCAGAATGTCCAATTGTAAACTTCTGATTGATTGCCGAATGAGTATTTACTGGGAACACAAGTGCACACACCAGAAAGTCTGTTACAACTAGATTTATTACCAAAATATAAGTAGGGTCTTTGTACTTTTGTCTGAGTACAAGAATAGCTAGTAAGACAGCATTCCATGGTATTCCAATTAACATTGCCAGGATAGATGCTGTTGCTGCTATGACACTGTACTCTAAATGTGCTTCTTCTCGAATCTGCCACACATCTTCTGTGATGTTATTTTTACTCAGCCAAGGAAAGGAACATGTGAAATTAAGATCAGTATCGACCATCTTTCAGCTGTATCTTCACCTCTTTCAATTCGTTAAACTGAAGATATCAAGATGAGTGTGGTTCTTAAATACAATATTGCCTTCAAACAATACATTATGTAATCACATTAGAACTTTCAAGGAAAAGTATACACATGAATCTAAGATTAAATAAAGGAACTAGAAAGCTGCTGTGTTTACATTTAATTGGATTTGTGCAGCTTAAAAATGTCACTTAGGGCATGAGGAACTCAGACAAGAACAATTATATCTAAAATGTAAGTTGGGGCTGCGCTACAAGTTTGCATGAAGGTTGAGCTACTTTGAAATTAATTACTCCAGTTTATTGCTTAAATTTTTAAATTACATGCACAAACAGAGTATGAAGCCACCCAATTTGCCAATACCAGATAGTCTGAGAAATTATTGTATTGGTAAGATTCTGAAATGACAAATGTTAGCATCACCATGCCCTTTTTGGACTACACCCATTGACTGGGCTAGGATAAACAAGACAGGAACCAGACATTATAATAGCTATGATGGATATTTATTCTTTGTACAGTATGGCTTATAACTACCACTTGTAGTATTTTTCAATCTTTGCAGACTCATGCCAAGTGAAAAGGGTGGAATCATGTCGTGTAGAGTATCTTGAGTGTATTAGTCACTACAACGGTGTAAAAGAAACCTCACCTGGCCTCTAAGAAAATCATTCTCACAGTTCCTTGAGTGAGCTATATTTGGAATTACCGGAGTAATTTTTTTTCGGCATCTGGAGAATTGACTTTGAGCATGCTCAAGCATGTCTCTCTTTGAGCAACTTGTAACGTAGAAGACATACTTTTCCAGTAAAGTGAACATGGTTCATAATGTCTTACAGAAATGGAAATATGAAGTAAGTATAAATAAGGTATGTATGTATGTATGTATGTATGTATAGACATATGATGTATGTATGTATATATGATGTATGTATTGGCGAGTAAACGAGAATATATTTGTATGGATGGTACGTATGCACTTGTGCAGGGTGCCCTTTTTTCTCTTAAAAACGCGGCTTTTTAGGCTTGACCCCAGTTTCTTCTGATACTAATTAAGAAAGTCTTACTTTAAATTTAGGCTCCAAATTGTGAGATCATTCCTGCGAAGACGCTTGTTTTTCAAGTCACAAAAATTGCTGCACTGGGTTACTACGACATTGAAATCCTTTTTTTATATCTATACATGTATATTAATATATAAATTAGAGCTTCCTCGTGCCCTGCATTACATCACAGGAACTCATTTATATGGTCAGCCATTGGTGGTCTCACTGGAATCAAGTCCCAGACAACACTGCCTCGAGTAAATCTGGCAGTACCTTCAGACGTTAAATTACAGCACCTCCATGGGATTTAGGTGTTAGCTCAGTGTTTGACCCGTCCCAAACTTCACTAAACAGAATCCTCAGGTTTATCTATCATTACCAGTATTATCCTAGAAATTGAATTGTTTACTGCTTTGAATTCTTTTGCAGGTGCAGTTAAAACTCAAAAACTTGTAGGAGTTTCATTTCTATTCGAGATAACTAAGTTAATTAATGTGCTAATAATAACCCCTGCGCAACAGTATTTATTGTCCACTAGACTAACCACGAAGGTAAGTCATCTTGAGTACGTAGGTTCAGTTATGTGGCAGTACAGCTACTACTTAGCTAAAGAATATCAAGAAGAAAACGTTTAAATAACATGACTTTTTTTTTGTTGCTTTTTTTTCCAATTCAAACAGTTGCAGGGAGTGGTTACTATGGCATTGTTGAAACCCCTTTACCATATTAACAATGTGTAGCTTTAGGCTCACTCGCCATTTGTGCTCTAGCACATCACTACTAGTAGACTGGTAAAAAAAAGTCTCGTTCGCACGAAACCAGAAAGAAATAGTAAAAAAAAATTGTTTAACCAACAAAACGTTCCGATATTTGTTTACTAGCTGCAGAGACCAGGTTTTTTCATTTAAAAATCGAAGCCATTGTTTTGGTAGATAATTGTAAGGATGGAGGGTGCGAAAGGTACAACTGTTGCTAGCAAAAGGCCTACGAAGTGTGGACCCAGTGAAAGTGGTGTGCCTGTAAAAACTTCAGTCAGCTAACGTTATTAGTAAGTTAGGTTTTTGTACAAGTGGTTAGCACTGTCCCCGTAGCATTTAATGGGTTACGCAAGGCCTTAGCATGCTAATAAAACTATAGAATAGTCCTGTAGCAGTGAATCGATGGTAATGCTTGACCAATTTTATTTTATTTATTTTTTTAGTATTAGTAAAAATGGTGTTGGAAGTTTAGTCAAAATGGAACGGAATGCAGTGGTCAAAACTATGGTAATAAATACCATTTTATAGCCGTACTACGGAACGAATCTAGGACTTTATTTTGGAGCCTACTGTAGGTGTATTTGTGTGTAAGTGTGGTCGTGTGTAATTGTGATCGTGTGTAGGTGTGGTTATGTGTAAGTGTGATCGTGTGTAGGTGTGGTTATGTGTAAGTGTGGTTGTGTGTACAGTTGATGCCAAAAATAAAGTTTGGGAATCTGTTCCATGGTACAGCAGTAAAGCAGTAGTTTTTGTTTTGTTTTTTATTGCTGCATTTTGTATCGTTTTGACTAAACGGCCAACACCGTTTACTAAAATGATAAGAAACGTACGGTTAAGCTTTTTTTGTCGATTCTCTTCCACAGCTATATCAGCAAGCTAAGGCTTTGTATTACCCGTTAAACGCTATGGAGATAGTGCAAAACAACTCGTGGAAAAATCTGACTTGCTTCAATAAAGCTTACCAACCAAAGTTCTGACGAGCACACAGCTTTAACTAGGTCCACACTACTTATGATATTCTTCTTGCCATCATTAGACCTCTAACAGTAGAAAATCTAAGCCTGTGAAGGGCCCACATCGAGAAAACATTGATACTGTCTGGCGATCGAACTTACAATTGTTTGCAAAAGAACTAGTTGGTCCAGGACGACTTTTTTTTTTAATTTTTTTTTTTTAACCCCAAACGCTCTGCCTTAGAGAAGCATGTAAAACAAAAAAATCAGTGTTTTATTGGACAAACGATTTTATATTTCCTGGAACGAGGCATATGGTATACAGGAAGGATTGAAACAGTGCTGTCAAATGGAAAGATCGTTGTTTTGTTTTGTTTTGGCTGTGATTTTTTTTTTTGTGTTCTTTTTTTTTGTTTTTTTTGTTTGTTTGTTTTGTTTTTAGCAAGCGACAAACCATTTCCCCCCCTCCCCCCCCCCCCCCCCCCCCCCCCCCCCCCCCCCCCCCCCCCGTTTTAAACGGCCTTTCTATGGAACTGAATTCGGAACTTTTTGGGCACCTACTGTAGGTGTGGTTTTGAGTCAGTGTAATTGTGTGTGGGTGTTGTTATGCATCAGTGTTGATGGGTGTGGTCATGTGTATACAGTATATGTTCATTTAGTAAGAGAGATTATCTACATGTAGCTCAGGTGGACACTGGCCCCACACAAATGTTTGTATTTTGTCTTGAATGTGTGTTTTTGTTTTCTTGTTGTGGTTGTTGTTGTTTGTTTTGCTTTTGTTGTTGTTTATGTAAGAGTTAAATGTGGGTACAGGAAATTTTATTTGATTTATTATTATATTGTTTTTATTTATATATATTAAAATAAATAATAATAAATTACACGCACACACACATACAGTATATTATTGCTGAATTTGAAATATATTTATTAATGATATATGTGACTTCATGTGATACCACTCCAGAATGCAGGCCTCGGACTTAGTTTGAACCCAGTGGAGAAACTTGTTGAGGAGTCTTGTTTGTCTCTCATCAGACTGAAACTTCGCCCAGCCATAGAGTACCAGATGTGGGCCAACAGGAACAATACAAATGAGGTAGGACTACATTTAGGACAAAAAGTGAATTATATTATATGTAGATTAATACTTAGGAGAGAGAGATACTGTGTTGTAAAACTAATATGGTAGAAACTCGGAGTTTTATATCTTCAGGAAATGGGGGTGTATGTAACCGTGGTTTTTCCGTCATGCTGAAACCTCTAACTGCAGAATGAATATGTTCTATGTAATTAAAGTAACTGAATTAGTTTGTTTAATAAAGTTTATGCTGAGCTATCTATTATTCAAGTTTATGAATGCAAATGCAAAATTTTTAATTTTCTCGTGGAACCAACTTGTGTTCCTGAAAAAAAATGGTTTCACATGTTACTGCCTGCCATAGTCAAGTTTGTAAAAATGTTACTGAAAGTTGTGAAATGAAAGAAAATCTCGACTTGGAACGCACATATAAAACTTTAGTATCAAAAGAAGCGGAAGTATATGTAGAATAACATAACCAAAGCCTGCCCTAAACTGTTTCGGGGAATTTTTTTTAAGATGTAAATTTTAATTACAAAGATGACTATAATAATTGAACTTTTACTTAAATAGTCTAAATATGAAGATGTTGATGACAATTACGCATACAAAGTTAATTGAAATAGTGCTATAGTGCATGTCTACCAATTACTTCCAGGTCCAACCCTTTAAAAGCCGACTACAAGCACATTAGAATTTTAAGCACAGGAATCTATAGGGATAACATAAGGAACTAGAACTCTTCCTGCACAATAGATGAAAGAGAACAGTTTAGTGAACGCTCAACATCCAGCCAAAACATGTTATAGTTGTTTATACAAGGTGTACTTCAAAGGCTGTTTACATTTACGCAGAATCTCTGCAACTTAAAAAGATATTTTGGGACATCCCTCGAATTAGACAAGAGGATTATTGAATCCAAGATGTCTGAAATATAACTAAGCCCTGGCACTACAGGTTTACATAAAGGTTGAGCAACTTTGAAATTAATTAATCCATTTTTGGGTTATAATTTTTAAACTAAATGCATGCATATAAATAGTATATGGAAATTTGTGAGTTGCATGGTTTAATACTTTGTTGAAAACTGTTTAGCTGCAATTTCATTTGAATAGTGGATTGGAGTGCTCGATACATCAAAGTTGATTAGTTCCCTATAAGGAGCAGTTCTTTAATTTACGGGAACCAGAGACACATCTCAGTCAATATATGTTAACCCATCCTAATGAACGCGGTAAATATTTACATACTGTCAGTAGTGCTAATCTGTTTTCTCTTTTATAATATAATTTTGTTCTTTAATAGGGTTTTTAATAGCCAAATAATGGCAACCTAGTTTTGTATGTTGTATTAGTTACCACCTGTTTTTTATCATCAATTCATCTATAGGCAGATTCATGCCAAATGTAATAGGGGTAGATCATGTCGTTATGTGTTTGTTTTTGTATTAGTCTCTACAACGACGTGAAAGAAACCTTGCCTGGCCGTTAAACAGGATCATTCCCACAGTTTCTCGAGTGAGCTACATTTGGAATTGCTGGAGTGATTTTATTCGGCCTTTGGAAGATATCTTGGGTGATTTTGAACATACTTGCATGTCTCTCTCTGAGCGACTGGGAACTCAGAAGACATACTTTCCAGTGAAGTGAGTACTGTCCATAATTTTTATCAAACAAATGGAAATATCCATATTACATGTATATGTATATTATACATGTATATATAAATCTATAGTAATAATATATTAATTAAGTTAGTTCCAAAGCATTTCATGATTATTCACGTAAGACTGTTTTCTATGTTAAAAGTAGTGGTCAAAATGTAGTTCCATATCACATCAATTATTCAGCATAATTGCGTTAAAAACTGCTTAAAACATCGAACAAAAATTGTCACAAACTCCACTAAAATGTGGCTGTAGCTCCATTAAATGCCCGCGATGCATGTTTATTGCACACATAGTTTTTTTTACTTCCTTTCATTGGCAGCCCACTTATGACACTCTCATAAGCTAACTTTACTTGCCAAGGTTTAAAATAGGGAGTGAATTCTTTGCAATGTACATGAAGTAATTGTAATTTTTACAAAAACTTATGATTCTTAATGGAGCTCACCTTCCTGCTGTTGTTTGTCTTTCCTGTTATTCTTTTATTTTATTGCTCCTCTTTAAAGAAAACAGTGTTACATTTCACAATCAATGGACTGATTCAGCTCGCACCATCTATCGAGTAGGTATAAAGACCGAATACCAGGATTCCCAGGTGACATTCATTCTGCGAGGAGAAATCTTTACTAGTTTGGCAACCCACTCATGTTACTCACTTTATCGTAACATTGACCTCTAATTTTAGTCTGTGATGTGTTGAGAAGAAGTTCGGCAATTCTTTATAGCTACAACTAGTGAAATAGCTTCAATGGTTGCTACTTCATAAAGCCCAATGAATTCTTCATGTATGAAGGTTGTCATCCACCCATCGCAGCACAATAACCACCTCAAAAGAATAATATAATCCAATGTAATAAAATTTGCACTTCACACGTTTTACCTGTTCCTTATTAGAAAAGTCTGCACATTCGTCCATCATAAGTGTAATCAATTCAGTTTTCTAAAGGTTTGCTGCAATTATCCTCAAAATATTCAATGCTATAATTTTCAGGATCTGATTTTGACTATTGTGACTCAGATAGCGCTCACTTGCCCGAGCTACCCGGCCACCGCCTATGTAGCAGCCATAGAAATACTAAAAACTTTTAATGCTACATGTATACATACATTCACGTACATCAGTTTTGTTCCCAAGATCTTCATATGTGTGAATGAGGTCTAATGACCCTTCTGTTTGTGGTCTTGGTTAATGGGCATTCCCATGAAAACTATAAATATGTTCAGTGTTGTTGTTGTTTTTTTGTTTTAGTTTTTTGTTTTGCTTTTGTTTTTTGTTGTTGTTGTTTTTGTCATTTGATTTGTTTATTGGTGCTATGATGATCATGAGCATTTACTATTACTACTAACAATTTTTAAATATTTTTTCGTTTTGTTTATTGGTTTTGTTTTTCTGTGTTCAGGATAACCACCTTAGACGTTATGATGTACAGTTATCTTCATACCATTCTAACTAGTGATCTACCCAGCAGAGAACAAGGCAAAATTGTGCAGCAATTTCCAAACTTGGTGACATTTCATCAAACAATATCTGAAATTTTAACTAAGTACAATCAATATGAAGTGAGATGTCACTCTGTTCACATGAAATAATGATATACTTTGATAGCAAACATTGTTAAGTATAAGGTAATACATCCAATAGCTATTGAAAACAGTCATATTTCACTAGTGGAGTGCTTCATCACAGTGAACGAGCTGGTGTAGTGTATACTATTCAGCAGAGCGAGCAAAGCTAGTTTAAAGATACCATGTACAGAAAAACTATAAATATTCATTTCAATTTGCGTAGGCATACATGTGGACCTTTTTTTTTTCTGCTAAGGCGGCTGCATGCTATGAAGTATCATGGCAATCTTCAACAGCATTTACTGTGGGTAGCTATTTCAGACACAATATAATGATAAGCAGAAAATAGACAGCTAGGGAGGCTAAAAATGCTAAAATTGGGCTTAAAGAGCAATCAAAACAGCCAGGGATTGAAAAGAGAAAAATGAAATGAAAAAGGTTAAGGATTCAAGAAGAGCTAAGAAAGCTGCTATTAGAGCAGGTAAGATATGTAGTATTATATCATAACTACATTACAATGTATGTTAAAAGTAGCCCTAGGAAAAGTGTAGTGCTTATAAAATAAGTATAGTAACTGCAAAGAATAAATATGGTTTTGAATTGGTGCTAATTGAAACTTTATAATTTATGTTATCACTTACTCTGAAATATTTAGACCTTCAATGAAGAGAATACTACCACTTCCGAATCTGCAGCAGCCGCAGATATTGGTAGAAAAAAATTCTTCTTTTTAGGTTACACTAGAGAAAGGTAGGTAGCTGTAAAATCTGGTAAGCTAGGTTGGTTGCTATAACTACTAGGGTAATGAGCTAGTGAAAAATTCTGGATTCAAACATCTTGTGAAATCTAAACCATTAGCTCTCCTTTAGGGCTTCAAACGAATTTTTTGCTGAACCAATGTTAACTGCTAGTACGTACATCTCCAACACATGAATCGAAAACATGAATCAAAATAATGCATGACTTGTTAGTTTTGTTGTTGGATTCATCCATCATAACATACCTCTGACATGTCATGAAAGGTTTTAGAGAGATGGTGAGGAGCCAAGGCTTCCTTGATAATAGCTGCAGTCTTACTGTGTCCATAGGCAAATTTTTTTTAGCTATTTCAGAATCTGGAAACATTCTATAAAAGAGTTTAGTAGCATGATTGCTAGTCTCAAAAGCAAGATTATGCTGAGCCACGAAGGTAGTCCAAAGTGCTTCAGCTTCAATTACTTTAGGGCTAACAATTAGCCTTAGCAGAGAAGATAATGCTTTTGAAGAAAATACCTTTGCCATTTCTTTATGGCGCTTTGACCGAAGTGACTTACCACATCATTTCAACCGCTATGAGATATACTGATGTCACAAAGAGCAGTAGGTACACTTTGCAAAGCCATTACCTATAATACAGTTTCTATTATATTTGATTAAAAATTTTACTAGTCAATTATTCTACCTTTAGAACTTGTAGCAATGCCTAGGAACTTTTCTACCCAATTCATGGAAAAATGACAGCTCCTTCATGGCCTTTTTGCCTTAGAACAACTCTCTGATTCTAAAGAAGCCATTCTAACACTTCAGCTCCCTCCCAAAAAAAAACAGCTGCTTTTGACAGCTGCATTTTTTTTTTTTTTTTTTTTGCATGCTCAGTTAGCTCTTTTTTTGGTAGTGGTGGTGGACTTCTCAAAATCTGAATTTTCTGGTTTGTGTATTTGCTGCTGTAAAAAAAAAATCTAAGTTGTTTAAATTCCAGGACCAACAATACATTTGCAAGAGGGTCTTCAGGACCCGGGACAAATTCAAAAAATCCGGGATCGTCCCGGAAATTTGGGGACTGTTGAGGCCTATGCTCCTGTGCATGTTTCACAGAAACCAATATTGTGACTTGCGTCTTAATAAAATCATTCAACCATCTTCTGAAGTCCTTCCTAGTCTTTTCCATGAGCAACATGAGCTTGCTCAACAAACAGGTTTTCATTATTACTCATATGACATGTGGCACCAGAATCCACAATCCAGCTGTCATGACCTGCCTTGGCACTGAGTACCTGATTAATGGCTGCAACAAGCATTCCATCTGCATCTGTGGAAGCAGGATATCCTTTCTCAGTCTTGGACTGCTCGTTAGTCTTGAGATCTCGAGCTAGTTTTCGACATTCTCGTTTCAAACCGTCTTCCTTTAGTTTCATCGAGTAGAGTTTCTTTTGCAACTGGTACTTGTTCCACCATGTCCGCTTCTGAAACTGATCTTGCAGTTTAGTCCACACTTCTTTGGGGTCTTCCGGTTCTCCAAGGAGGTAGAGTAACGAAGGTTCTACAGCAAGCACAATGATCACAAGAGCACGATCTTTCCTAGCGGCATACTTTCGAATTGCCGCCATATTCTCAGCAGGGGTTCCTTCTGTGACTACTACTATACCCCAGAGTCTGTCTTTCACTAGTGCCATACGGCATTGAACCTTCGAGGTAGCGTAGTTCTTTCTGTTTAACCATTCGATCTCAGTTTTTGAATCTCCCATTGCTCTTGTAGAATAGTAACAATCTAAAATCCACAGTTTTTTGCCAGTCTAGTGATAATCTGTGCCTGGGCCCATAATATATTGGCAGAGTTGTATTAGTTGCAAAGGGAGTCAACTAGAAACAACTAGTGTTGTTTTAGTTAACTAAAACTAAAACCAAAACCCCTTAGTTTTGGGGTATTTTACTTTTGGTAAGAATAACTAAAACTGAGCTGTAAGAATATGAAAAAACTAAAACTAATTATTTTAGAAGACAGTAAATTCAATAATAACTAAAACTACCAGTAGAGTGGATGACAAAAACTAAAACTAAGCAATTTTATTGTAAACAATTCACCTTGAATTATGTCATTATTAAATGAAAATATAAATTCCCATCAAGTAATTATTCTCTAAACTACATAACAAATACCATACTTTATATAATACCCAAGTTTTCACAGAAATATGCCATTTTTGAAGTTCTTTGGAAAAACTACATGAACAACTTTCTTTAAGGAGTCTCATTATTGCAGAATTTGAGAGGCAACATAAATTAACTAAAACTAAGGCAATTGATAGTATAACTAACTAAATCTTCTGTATTGAAGAAAAACTAAAAACTAACTAAATATTCAGGGAGAATTTGGGAAAAAAACTAAAACTAAGCATTCAAGATATTTATTTAGTATGAATAACTAAAACTAAGAAAGTCTGGAATTGCTAAACCAAAACAACACTGGCTACAACTACTAGACTTAGCAAGATTACTCTATTCTAATTAATAATCACTGAAAGAACTGAACTACACATACAGAGCATGATCACATAGTGCAATTACCAAAGATCAGATAGAACCTGTGAATACAAAAAAAAATTGATAGTCTGTTTGTGTGAATGTACACAAGAAAGTTGAAGTGTTTCTTATATTCAACAATTAACCCCCGCAAACAGACAGCAATGACTTCCCTAGTTATTATTCTGCAGGGAAAAAAGTCATTTATTTAATTGCTACTCGTTTAACTATAATATGCATAAAGGTAAACAGTGTTACAGGTAAAAATGAAGTGGCCCTCGACAAGCTTTGTCTTCAAAAGGCTCCAACTTTTTAAAATGCTTGAAAGACAATTCACATCCCTTAATTAATCACCACTCCCTTGTTAGCATGGCCATACCCAAACCCACATATTTATATTAATTATTGGAATTTTTTTATGTTATGCACAGAGTGATTGGAAAAATGTTTTTGGACAGCATACATAACTGTATGGCCATCAATGAAACTATTGTAGATTGCATAAGAGGTTGTGGGTGACAATGCACTTTTCTCAGCATGGAAAAATCGCTCTCACTGTTAAAAATTTGAAGAGGAATCGACATCAACAAAAGATATCTCGGTTCTTCATCAAAATGTTTATCTGGTCAACGTCAGATCAAAATTGTCTGAGTCTTGACTGTCATCTCCTGTGCAGGCTTGTACATTTCTCAAGAGATGCCTGTTGAATAAAACAACAGACCAGTCAGGGTTTATAACGCCTTTAAAATAGTGTCCCAACAGTCCATATAGCTTAAAAGGGTATTGTATTAAATTCATCTTCTGTTGCAGGGAATGTTCCTCATGTTGAGTTCCCCATTACCAAATTTGTTATGCCTAAAGAATTTGAAGGGCAAACAATAGGGCAGCACTGAGTCTTCAATGATGAAGGACATAGTCCAAAAATTAGGACTGCCCTTCAGATAAGAAAACAGTTGGAGCTTGTGCTGATGCACCTAGGGTCAGCGCTGCACAGTTCAAGTTATTAGCCGAGCAAGAATTGTTGAGCAAGAATTGTTGCGCAAATTTGAAAGGTCAGCTCGTTAAGTGAAAGTCAATTATGTGTGTTGCTGATTAATCGATTCTTTATTCTGGATGGTGTTTCTTTGGATGTCTTAAAAAAATTTTGGATGTTTATTTGAATGCTTTATTCTAAACATGGAACCCACCAATTTGTTGACTGGATGAAGTTTGTATACAATCTAATGTTTATTCCTTAGTAACCAAAACCCTGTGACAATTCTTGTTATAGCTTAGTTTAATTGGATTAATGTTTTTAATTGATGAACACTGGATTCACTAATGAAAACAATGAAACTAGTTTTTATGCAACCTCTGGAATCAATTATACAGACAACCCAGGATGTGTACTGTGCTCCTTCCTTTTCCACTTGCAGAGAAGTCTTCACATCCCGTGGTTTGCCTATGAGGCAGGTCTCTAACACTGGACAAACAGCTGGCCGGGTGAATATAATCAAGTAAATTAAGGCATAATATCGTATTATGTTTTCTTCTTCAAGGGTGGCCTCTAGTGGGGCTAAAATTAGCAGCGGTAAGCTACTGACAAAATTAGCGGCAAATAAAATAATAAAAACTTTTAGAAGGTGCCTTTGTTCTTTTTGATAGTTAGCCAATTTTCCTTTTTCTTTTGCAGTTAATTTGGAGTCAGTTTTGCCTCCAGAGTTTCTCAATGATCTCTTGTATCTTTGTGAGATGCTTCTACATGCTAGAACCAGCAAACCTATGTTACCAATGAGCATAGCCAGGTGAGAAAGAGAACTATAGAATGCTAAAAATATTATATAATTGTAGACAGGATTTCTTCTATTTATAATGAGCATACACACACCAAATACATCGTCAAATTGTATTCCTCCTAAGCCAAATACAGGTGGTATAGCAACGATGAAGCAAACTAACCAGACAGTACACAGGGCCATGACAACTCTCTTTGAAGTCACATACTGGCTATACTGAATATTCATTCCGACGTAAATAAATCTATCAAGGGACATTAGTCCCAAAGTGAAGAGTGAGACGAGTGATAGTGTCACAAAGCAAATTACAGTTACATTGCAAACTGTGCAGCGAATATAGTCAGAATGTCCAATTGTAAACTTCTGATTAATTGCCGAATGAGTATTTACTGGGAGCACAAGTGCACACACCAGACAGTCTGTTACAACTAGATTTAGTACAAAAATATAAGTAGGGTCTTTGTACTTTTGTCTGAGTACAAGAATAGCTAGTAAGACAGCATTCCATGGTATTCCAATTAACATTGCCAGGATAGATGCTGTTGCTGCTATGACACTGTACTCTAAATGTGCTTCTTCTCGAATCTGCCACACATCTTCTGTGATGTTATTTTTACTCAGCCAAGGAAAGGAACATGTGAAATTAAGATCAGTATCGACCATCTTTCAGCTGTATCTTCACCTCTTTCAATTCGTTAAACTGAAGATATCAAGATGAGTGTGGTTCTTAAATACAATATTGCCTTCAAACAATACATTATGTAATCACATTAGAACTTTCAAGGAAAAGTATACACATGAATCTAAGATTAAATAAAGGAACTAGAAAGCTGCTGTGTTTACATTTAATTGGATTTGTGCAGCTTAAAAATGTCACTTAGGGCATGAGGAACTCAGACAAGAACAATTATATCTAAAATGTAAGTTGGGGCTGCGCTACAAGTTTGCATGAAGGTTGAGCTACTTTGAAATTAATTACTCCAGTTTATTGCTTAAATTTTTAAATTACATGCACAAACAGAGTATGAAGCCACCCAATTTGCCAATACCAGATAGTCTGAGAAATTATTGTATTGGTAAGATTCTGAAATGACAAATGTTAGCATCACCATGCCCTTTTTGGACTACACCCATTGACTGGGCTAGGATAAACAAGACAGGAACCAGACATTATAATAGCTATGATGGATATTTATTCTTTGTACAGTATGGCTTATAACTACCACTTGTAGTATTTTTCAATCTTTGCAGACTCATGCCAAGTGAAAAGGGTGGAATCATGTCGTGTAGAGTATGTTGAGTATTAGTCACTACAACGGTGTAAAAGAAACCTCACCTGGCCTCTAAGAAAATTATTCTCACAGTTCCTTGAGCGAGCTATATTTGGAATTACCGGAGTAATTTTTTTTCGGCATCTGGAGAATATCTTGAGTGACTTTGAGCATGCTCAAGCATGTCTCTCTTTGAGCAACTTGTAACGTAGAAGACATACTTTTCCAGTAAAGTGAAGATGGTTCATAATGTCTAACAGAAATGGAAATATGAAGTAAGTGTAAATAAGGTATGTATGTATGTATGTATGTATGTATGTATGTATGTATGTATGTATGTATGTATGTATGTATGTATGTATGCATGTACATATGATGTATGTATGTACATATGATGTATGTATGTATGATGTATGTATGTATTGGCGAGTAAACGAGAATATATTTGTATGGATGGTACGTATGCACTTGTGCAGGGTGCCCTTTTTTCTCTTAAAAACGCGGCTTTTTAGGCTTGACCCCAGTTTCTTCTGATACTAATTAAGAAAGTCTTACTTTAAATTTAAGCTCCAAATTGTGAAATCATTCCTGCGAAGACGCTTGTTTTTCAAGTCACAAAAATTGCTGCACTGGGCTACTACGACATTGAAATCCTTTTTTAATATCTATACATGTATATTAATATATAAATTAGAGCTTCCTCGTGCCCTGCATTACATCACAGGAACTTATTTATATGGTCAGCCATTGGTGGTAACTGGAATCAAGTCCCAGACAACACTGCCTCGAGTAAATCTGGCAGTACCTTCAGACGTTAAACTACAGCACCTCCATGGGATTTAGGTGTTAGCTCAGTGTTTGACCCGTCCCAAACTTCACTAAACAGAATCCTCAGGTTTATCTATCATTACCCGTATTATCCCTAGAAATTGAATTGTTTACTGCTTTGAATTCTTTTGCAGGTGCAGTTAAAACTCAAAAACTTGTAGGAGTTTCATTTCTATTCGAGATAACTAAGTTAAGTTAATGTGCTAATAATAACCCCTGCACAACAGTATTATTGTCCACTAGACTAACCACGAAGGTAAGTCATCTTGAGTACGTAGGTTCAGTTATGTGGCAGTACAGCTACTACTTAGCTAAAGAATATCAAGAAGAAAACGTTTAAATAACGTGACTTTTTTTTTGTTGCTTTTTTTTCCAATTCAAACAGTTGCAGGGAGTGGTTACTATGGCATTGTTGAATCCCCTTTTTAAAAACTTGACTTTTTTTTAGTAGCCTGAGTGATAAGTTAAAATCAATCGTTTAACAATGTGTAGTTTTAGGCTCGCTCGCCATTTGTGCTCTAGCACATCACTACTAGTAGACTGGTAAAAAAAAAGTCTTGTTCGCACGAAACCAGAAAGAAATAGTAAAAAAAATTGTTTAACCAACAAAACGTTCCGATATTTGTTTACTAGCTGCAGAGACCAGGTTTTTTCGTTTATTGTTTTGGTAGAGAATTGTAAGGATGGAGGGTGCGGAAGGTACAACTGTTGCTAGCAAAAGGCCTACGAAGTGTGGACCCAGTGAAAGTGGTGTGCCTGTAAAAACTTCAGTCAGCTAGCGTTATTAGTAAGTTAGGTTTTTGTACAAGTGGTTTGCACTGTCCCTGTAGCATTTAATGGGTTATGCAAGGCCTTAGCATGCTAATATAACTATAGAATAGTTCTGTAGCAGTGAATCAATGGAAATGCTTGACCATTTTTATTTTATTTATTTTTTCAGTATTAGTAAATGGTGTTGGCAGTTTAGTCAAAATGGAACGGAATGCAGTGTTCAAAACTATGGTAATAAACTACCATTTCATAGCCGTACTACGGAACGAATCTAGGACTTTATTTTGGAGCCTACTGTAGGTGTATTTGTGTGTAAGTGTGGTCGTGTGTAATTGTGATCGTGTGTAGGTGTGGTTATGTGTAAGTATGGTCGTGTGTACGTGTGGTTACGTGTAAGTGTGATCGTGTGTAGGTGTGGTTATGTGTAAGTGTGATCGTGTGTGGGTGTGGTTATGTGTAAGTGTGGTTGTGTGTAGGTGTGGTTATGTGTAAGTGAAGTTGTGTGTACAGTAGATGCCAAAAATAAAGTTCGGGAATCTGTTCCATGGTACAGCAGTAAAGCAGTAGTTTTTGTTTTGTTTTTTACTGCTGCATTTTGTATCGTTTTGACTAAACGGCCAACACCGTTTACTAAAATGATAAGAAACGGTTAAGCTTTTTTTGTCGATTCACTGATATTTTCTGGCCAGAAACTCTTCCACAGCTATATCAGCAAGCTAAGGCTTTGTATTACCTGTTAAACGCTATGGAGATAGTGCAAAACAACTCGTGCAAAAAATCAGACTTGCTTCAATAAAGCTTACCAACCAAAGTTCTGACGAGCACACAGCTTTAACCAGGTCCACACTACTTATGATGTACTTCTTGCCATCATTGGACCTCTAACAGTAGAAAATCTAAGCCCGTGAAGAGCCCACATCGAGAAAACATTGATACAGTCTGGCGATCGAACTTACAATTGTTTGCAAAACAACTAGAATTTGTCCAGGACGACTTTTTTTTTTTTTTTTACCCCAAACGCTCTGCCTCAGAGAAGCATGTAAAACAAAAAAAATCAGTGTTTTATTGGACAAACGATTTTATATTTCCTGGAACGAGGCATATGGTATACGGGAAGGATTGAAACAGTGCTGTCAAATGGAAAGATCGTTGTTTTGTTTTGTTTTGGTTGTGATTTTTTTTTGTGTTCTTTTTTTGTTTGTTTGTTTGTTTGTTTGTTTGTTTTGTTTTTAGCAAACGACGAACTATTTCTCCCCCCCCCCCCCGTTTTTAATCACGTGACGGCCTTTCTATGGAACTGAATTCGGAACTTTTTTGGCACCTACTGTAGGTGTGGTTTTGAGTTAGTGTAATTGTGTGTGGGTGTTGTTATGCATCAGTGTTGGCATACTTGGGTGTGGTCATGTGTATACAGTATATGTTCATTTAGTAAGAGAGACTGTCTACATGGAGCTCAGGTGGACACTGGCCCCACACAAATGTTTGTATTTTGTCTTGAGTATGTGTGTTTTTGTTTTCTTGTTGTGGTTGTTGTTGTTTGTTTTGCTTTTGTTGTTGTTTATAGTAAGAGTTAAATGTGGGTTCAGGAAATTTTATTTGATTTAGCTATTATTATTATTGTTTTTAAGTATATATATTAAAATATAATAATAAATTACACGCACACTCACATACAGTATATTATTGCTGAATTTGAAATATATTTATAAATGATATATGTGACTTCATGTGATACCACTTCAGAATGCAGGCCTCGGACACTTGTTGAGGAGTCTTGTTTGTCTCTCATCAGACTGAAACTCCGCCCAGCCATAGAGTACCAGGTGGGCCAACAGGAACAATACAAATGAGGTAGGACTACATTTAGGACAAAAAGTGAATTATATTATATTATGTAGATTAATACTTAGGAGAGAGAGATACTGTGTTGTAAAACTAATATGGTAGAAACTCAGAGATTTATATCTTCAGGAAATGGGGGTGTATGTAACCGTGGTTTTTCCGTCATGCTGAAACCTCTAACTGCAGAATGAATATGTTCTATGTAATTAAAGTAACTGAATTAGTTTGTTTAATAAAGTTTATACTGAGCTATCTATTATTCATGTTTATGAATGCAAATGCAAATTTTTAAATTTTCTCGTGAAACCAACTTGTGTTCCTGCAGAAAAAAAAATGGTTTCACATGTTACTGCCTGCCATAGTCAAGTTTGTAAAAATGTTACTGAAAGTTGTGAAATGAAAAAAAATCTCGACTTGGAACGCAGACATGCACTATAGCACTATTTCAATTAACTTTGTATGTGTAATTGTCATCACAATCTTCATATTTAGACTATTTAAGTAAAAGTTCAATTATTATAGTCATATTTGTAATTAATTTACATCTTAAAAAAATTCCCCGAAACAGTTTAGGGCAGGCTTTGGTTATGTTATTCTACATATGTGACCGTCTACGGGAAAACCGGGCACAACGCGGCGTGCGTAATATCGAGAAAAGATAGATCGATTTCTTAAAAATGTATTGTTTCAAGCCGACGGAAGGGAACGGTTAGGTCTATTATAGCGGGAACGACTTAAGCTACGACGATAAAACGTGGAGAGCTCAATATCTGGACGCCGACAACTCCGTAAGTGCAAAAAAAAATTTTTTGAAGGGTGCCGCGTTGTGCCTGGTTTTCCTATAGACGGTCACATATACTTACGCTTCTTTTGATACTAAAGTTTTATATGTACCAATTACTTTCAGGTCCAACCCTTTAAAAGCCGACTACAAGCACATTAGAATTTTAAGCACAAGAATCTATAGGGATAACATAAGGAACTAGAACTCTTCCTGCACAATAGATGAAAGAGAACAGTTTAGTGAACACTCAACATCCAGCCAAAACATATTATAGTTGTTTATACAAGGTGTACTTCAAAGGCTGTTTACATTTAAGCAGAATCTCTGCAACTTAAAAAGATATTTTGGGACATCCCTCGAATTAGACAAGAGGATTATTGAATCCAAGATGTCTGAAATATAACAAAGCCCTGGCACTACAGGTTTACATGAAGGTTGAGCAACTTTGAAATTAATTAATCTTTGGGTTATAATTTTTTAAACTAAATGCATGCATATAAATAGTATATGGAAATTTGTGAGTTGCATGGTTCAATACTTTGTTGAAAACTGTTTAGCTGCAATTTCATTTGAATAGTGGATTGGAGTGCTCGATACATCAAAGTTGATTAGTTCCCTATAAGGAGCAGTTCTTTAATTTACGGGAACCAGAGACACATCTCAGTCAATATATGTTAACCCATCCTAATGAACGCGGTAAATATTTACATACTGTCAGTAGTGCTAATCTGTTTTCTCTTTTATAATATAATTTTGTTCTTTAATAGGGTTTTTAATAGCCAAATAATGGCAACCTAGTTTTGTATGTTGTATTAGTTACCACCTGTTTTTTATCATCAATTCATCTATAGGCAGATTCATGCCAAATGTAATAGGGGTAGATCATGTCGTTATGTGTTTGTTTTTGTATTAGTCTCTACAACGACGTGAAAGAAACCTTGCCTGGCCGTTAAACAGGATCATTCCCACAGTTTCTCGAGTGAGCTACATTTGGAATTGCTGGAGTGATTTTATTCGGCCTTTGGAAGATATCTTGGGTGATTTTGAACATACTTGCATGTCTCTCTCTGAGCGACTGGGAACTCAGAAGACATACTTTCCAGTGAAGTGAGTACTGTCCATAATTTTTATCAAACAAATGGAAATATCCATATTACATGTATATGTATATTATACATGTATATATAAATCTATAGTAATAATATATTAATTAAGTTAGTTCCAAAGCATTTCATGATTATTCACGTAAGACTGTTTTCTATGTTAAAAGTAGTGGTCAAAATGTAGTTCCATATCACATCAATTATTCAGCATAATTGCGTTAAAAACTGCTTAAAACATCGAACAAAAATTGTCACAAACTCCACTAAAAGGTGGCTGTAGCTCCATTAAACCTGCGTCAAAAGCCCACGATGTTTATTGCACACATAGTTTTTTTACTTCCTTTCATTGGCAGCCCACTTATGACACTCTCATAAGCTAACTTTACTTGCCAAGGTTTAAAATAGGGAGTGAATTCTTTGCAATGTACATGAAGTAATTGTAATTTTTACAAAAACGTATGATTCTTAATGGAGCTCACCTTTCTGCTGTTGTTTGTCTTTCCTGTTATTCTTTTATTTTATTGCTCCTCTTTAAAGAAAACAGAGTTACATTTCACAATCAATGGACTGATTCAGCTCGCACCATCTATCGAGTAGGTATAAAGACCGAATACCAGGATTCCCAGGTGACATTCATTCTGCGATGTTACTAGTTTGGCAACCCACTCATGTTACTCGCTCCATCGTAACATTGACCTCTAATTTTAGTCTGTGATGTGTTGAGAAGAAGTTCGGCAATCCTTTATAGCTACAACTAGTGAAATAGCTTGAATGGTTGCTACTTCATAAAGCCCAATGAATTCTTCATGTATGAAAGTTGTCATCCACCCTTCGCAGCACAATAACCACCTCAAAAGAATAATAGAATCCGAAGTAATAAAATTTGCACTTCACACATTTCACCTGTTTCTTATTAGAAAAGTCTGCACATTCGTCCATCATAAGTGTAATCAATTCAGATTTCTAAAGGTTTGCTGCAATTATCCTCGAAATATTCAATGCTATAATTTTCAGGATCTGATTTTGACTATTGTGACTCAGATAGCGCTCACTTTTCTTTTCTAACCACTTTGTGCACTATGTATAAAATATTTGCAAAAGTCATAAAAAATATCTCTACATTTCCTGGCAATTTTTTAGCTTTAATAATTGACAACTTACTTTTGGGTCATCTTGTCTAAATATAGCTGCATAAACTGCATTAAGTTTCCTTCATTGACATCATGGCCTCATATTGCATTGCCCTGTCTAGCAAGAATCTTAAGACTAGTCACAATCTTCTGTAGGCAATGACGATTATTAGCTTTCTCAATAGCCAAATTTTTGCTCAGCATTTCATTCAAACAAGTAATAACCACAATTTATACTAGCTTTATCACTTATAAAGGCCGCATCTGAAGATCCTGTTTTACAGCTCATCAATTTTGTTTAATAGCTTGGCAACAAGAAAGGCACAAAACACTGTCAGATCCTTCATTATAATGAAGCCAGGGCCAAGTATTACACCATTCTTCTTAAACGACCATTTTGTAGCTCCAAAATTTCTTTGCAGAAAAGAGAATCCCTTTGGCTGATGAGTAGACTTCAGAAGATCAATATTATCCTTTACAGTATAGCTGTGGGGAGCCATGCAAAAAAAAAAAAACTAGCTTTATTCAGTCTTGCCAGTCAGACCCTTTACCTAATCCTCCTTTTTTTCACAGAGTGGCTGTACGCGCCAGAGTAACAACTTACCGCGAGTAAAGTGGGGGCAAGAGTGTGGTGACAATCTTTACCTTATGAAGTAAATAATTGATAATGAAAAGTGTTGAGGCCATTGCCCGAGCTACCCGACCAACGCCGCCGCCTATGTAGCAGCCATAGAAATACTAAAAACTTTTAATGCTACATGTGTACATACATTCACATACTGTAAATTGATTGATGTATGTGACATACATCAGTTTTGTTCCCAAGATCTTCATATGTGTGAATGAGGTCTAATGACCCTTCTGTTTGTGGTCTTGGTTAATGGGCATTACCATAAAAACTATAAATACGTTCAGTGTTGTTGTTGTTTTTTTGTTTTAGTTTTTTGTTTTGCTTTTGTTTTTTGTTGTTGTTGTTTTTGTCATTTGATTTGTTTATTAGTGCTATGATGATCATGAGCATTTACTATTACTACCAACTTTTTTTTAATATTTTTTCATTTTGTTTATTGGTTTTGTTTTTCTGTGTTCAGGATAACCACCTTAGACGTCATGATGTACAGTTATCTTCATACCATTCTAACCGGTGATCTACCCAGCAGAGAACTAGGCAAAATTGTGCAGCAATTTCCAAACTTGGTGACATTTCATCAAACAATATCTGAAATTTTAACTAAGTACAATCAATATGAAGTGAGATGTCACTCTGTTCACATGAAATAATGATATACTTTGATAGCAAACATTGTTAAGTATAAGGTAATACATCCAATAGCTATTGAAAACAGTCATATTTCACTAGTGGAGTGCTTCATCACAGTGAACGAGCTGGTGTAGTGTATACTATTCAGCAGAGCGAGCAAAGCTAGTTTAAAGATGCCATGTACAGATATATATCTATGTCTTCATTTCAATTTGCATAGGCGTATGTGGACCTTTTTTTTTCTGCTAAGGCGGCTGCGCATGCTATGAAGTATCATGGTAATCTTCAACAGCATTTACTGTGGGTATTTCAGACACAATATAAATGATAAGCAGAAAATATACAGTTAGGGAGGCTAAAAATGCCAAAATTGTATTGAAAAACACTCTCAGTTTTAGGTTATCTTATTAGAATACAATACAAGCAAGTAACTATGAAAACCAAACAAACATGTTTTGTGCCTGAAGATAAATGACCAGTGGTATAAAGATATCTATGACAACAGTCATAACAGGTTATATCCTTAAAGCTAAATGACTAGTGGTCAAAGTCAGAAGTGTTACTTTCAACACTCCTCCTCACTTCTGAAAAATGTACTTTAGACTTGGTTTAACTCCAATCAGTGAACAAAGCTTCGAAAATTGAGTGCTAGCAAGAGGTTTGGTTAGCATGTCTGCCAACATATTTTTGGTGGAGCAGTATTGTACAGTTATAGATCCATCATTAACTTGCTCTCTAATGATACTTAATGGCTATATGTTTTGTTCGTCCATGAAACTGAGGATTTTTTGTCATGGCTATTGCAGATTGAATATCCTCATAAATAATGACTGGTTTTGTATATTCAATACCCATTTCACTTGAAAGGTTGTCTCATCCAAACTGCTTCTTGAGCTGAGGAAGCCAGAGCCATATATTCAGCTTCTGCAGTAGAAAGAGCTACTGATGACTGCTTCTTACTTTTCCAGCTTACTGGACCACCACTGATCACAAACAAATATCCTGAAATAGACTTGCGGTCATCGAGATCTCTTCCCCAGTCAGCATCTGAATATGCCACACATTCTCCAGATAATTGCTTTGTGTAGGTGATTCCATGCTGAATGGTTCCCTTGAGATACCGCAAAATATGCTTCACTCCTGTCCAGTGATGCTTTGATGGATCAACACAAAACTTTGCCATTTTGTTCACAGAATAGGTAATGTCAGGTCTTGTATTGACAGAGAGATATGACAGACTTCCAATTGCAGACTGATACAAGTGCTGATCAAATCGTTCATCTAAATCAGTGGATTTCATAAATGTTTCACTTGGATCCATTGGTATCTTTGCAGGATTAGAATTTTCCATGCCATATTTTTTCAATAGATTCTCAGTATAAATAGGCTGACCAATCCATATTTCACCTTTCTCATCATTATGAAGAATGTTCATACCAAGAAAATGATGCAGCTTGCCCAAATCTTTGATGTCAAATGAAGCTGAAAGTGCAGTCTTGACTTCTCCAATTTCCCTGTCGGTCTTTCCAGCCAGCACAATGTCATCCACATACACACCAATGATGAAATATCTCCTCCTGAATCCTTTTTGTACACACATGTATCACTAGTTGATTGAACAAAACCCATATCATCAAGTTTTCTGTGTAATGCGGTTTTCTGTGTAATGCGGTGTTCCAACATCGAGGAGATTGCTTTAACCCTCTCGTTCCCGAATTGTTTGGACGCGCGCGGAAAAATCTAATCTCCTACCGCGGAATAGTGCATTACCGTTTTATTTTTTTAACTCGATGCTGGCTGGGAAAACCCCATAGCAACCATATATCACTAAATAGACCAAGAGTTTGGGATTCCCCTCATTTTTTGATTGAGAAAATTGAATAATATTTAGGCCCTCTACCATTACTTTAAAAAAAAAAAAAATTTTTTTCCCAAAAAATTCCACTTTTCCCATCAATAATAATAATAAAAAAATAGAAATAATATTGTTTGATGTACTTTATACCAATATTATATTAGTTCAACAATAAAATATGTTGTTTGTTGTGTGTGGTGCTGATTGTGATCATGTAGGAGACATCTATGAGTGTCCACAAGGAACATACGCCATTGGACGTCGAGCTCCACTACAAAACAATTTCATATACACAAAAACACCAACAACAAAGATATTTGTAATACAAACAACAAATTATTCATGATCCTATATAATTGCAACTTTATGATGTATTGTATGCGGTTTCATACAGGATTTTTGTTTGGGAGGGAGGGGGGGTGGGGCTCCGAGTGTACTTCGCCAGGTCCAGCATCTTCTCCTTCGTCAATGGAAGACTCTGCTCCTGTTGCCTTATCTGCATCCTCTTCACAATCCCTCTTCACAATCGGGTCGGTGACTGCATACACATCTGGTCCTAGTAGTACATTCTGGTAAAAAAAATTAAATTTTTTTGAAAATTTGAATTTGTTCAACAAACCACAACCCACTTTCAAATCTCAAAACTCAATGAAATATATATATATTATAGCTAAACAGCTTTCTCCATCTCAATATAGCTATAAATAAGTCCTTTCCACAACAGAAGCTTGCTAGTTTTCAAGAGAAAGACAAGAGAAAGACAAGCTTACATCGATCATCTTCTTGACTTCCATTGTCAGTGTCAGAGTTGACGGGGTCTGGTCCCCAACCCTAATACAGGGCCTCCTATAGCCCTAGATGTCGTCTCCCTCTTCTCCGCTTGATCCTGAGTCGCTAGAGTCAGTATCAAGCAAGTATAAAACTTCCACAGCACTGTAACTGGTAGACGCCATCTTTCCAAATTGACTTCGAAAAAAAATTTTTTTTTGCATAGTTACCTGGATCACACGACACGCTCACTTTTTTCCTGTGATGTAATAAGCATTACCTAAGCCTGTACGTAATGGGGAGGCCCCCAGTTGAACTGGCGATTTTATATAAAAAAAAGAAGACAGTAAGTCAAACCGCAAAGTCTTGGTCGGCAAAGAAGCGGTTGTTTCAATGTGTTATGGAAGGCTACTGGGCTCAAGCAATTTTTCGCTGCTTCTACAAAGCTCTGGAGATGACTGGATCCATAAATGAAGCTGCTGTGAAGAAGGTAACTTTTTTTAAAATTCGACGGAGAACCGATGTTTGTTTTTTTTGCCGAGGAAGAAATAAACGCAACTGCTGTGAGGTACTGTCGAAGCAGCCCTGGCTGAAAGCTATTTTAGATGCTTCTCCAACGCATTGGGCACCTGTGTATGCAATCTGAAGGTTCTAGCTATAAAGTAACTATTTTAAAAAATTCGGAGAAGCCAACCGGTCTTCACCCGCTTTTAAGCGGGATTGGGAACGAAAGGGTTAAGGGTGCTCGCACATAGCAACGCTCCGCGCACAGCTTAATTAAGATCTAACCACCAAACCGCGGAGTTGTAAGGTAGTGGGCGGACCTTAAATAACCCGCGCATGGATAAGAGCTGCCCGTGGAGCCAGTGGTAAATTCGCGTGGCTGCTTTGTGTTACAATTTGGCGGGTGTTGATTGTAAAGATCATGGGCAGGAGGCTTCAAGCCAATAAAAAGAAGCAACAGCTTCTCAAAGCAAGAAATAAGAGACAGATGATATGCCACTCCAAAAGAGGTATTGCATTTAACTCAAAAAAATTGCTTCACTACTATGGTTAAATTTTAGCTGTACTCAGTATTATTGATCAGAACACCCAAGGGGTCTGCATCAACAGTGCTTCTGATGTATTTACATTGGCTGTACCTGAACCAATACAGCACTCACTGGAACCTGAAGGTAGTATCATTGATATGAAAATGTACACTCCATACAAAAATAAATAAATAATAGAATAAATATGAATTTTTACACACACACATTTAATATAATAAACCAACACACCCACATACACACATATATACTAATGTATAGATTCCGCTGGCACGGAGGTCATTGCAGTAGATCTAGAAGAAAGCCTCAGTCCAGCCAGTGATGAAGGGACTTCTTGTTGCATCAATGAGGAAGTTCTTAGCTTAACAGTTCCTCACACAGAGCCGGCAGGTATAACCGCTGGACAAATCAGCACAGAAATCATCGAAACCGAACTAAATTCTAGAACAGGTAATTTAAGAAAAATAATGATAGCAATAATAATACAGTGAAACCTCTCTTAATGGACATTCTGTGGGACATCTCTCTGTAATGGACAATAGTAAAAGCACTGATGGGAGTTACCATAACTAAATAAGAACCTCTATGTAAAGGACACCTCTGTATAATGGACAAATCAGGTTGTTCCTATAGTGTCCGTTATTTGGAGGTTCCACTGTACTGCCTAAAACACACTACACTATAATAAGTATGACTATTTGTACTAGCAAGACATGGCGTATTCCATGACAACACATGTTCAGGAAAACCAAAATTACCTTTTCAACCCCCCCCCCTCCCACCCACCCAAAAAAAAAAATTATTGCTACAAAATATACCTACGGATTTAGTAAATATAATTGCTGTACAATAATTTCGGAATGTAGCGTCTCACCTCAACAACCAGGATTGGGGAGTAAATGAAGAGGAATTCAGCATAGAATTTGTAGAGGATGTGATAGACAGCTTTTCGAGTATTGCTGATGAGCTTGGAGTACCGCATGACTCTGATACTCTCAAGGCGCACATATCTAGTGGACAAGTACACTTTGGACATACAGAAGGACTTCATATTCATGATTCTGGAAGATATTCTGCAGGGCACCTCATTAAGCATGGAGAAACTACATGAAAAAATTATAGGAAACTCGATTGAAGGTAACTAATGTGATAAATCAAAACCGATTCTTAACACATATTACCTTATAGGAGCACATAGGGCTCTTCCTGATGTCTTGGCGCTAGAGAGAATCTTCAGTAACTCTGTACTTGCTGGATGCTTGGCCAAGCTCTCCATCAGAACTCCCAAAGATCAGTTCTTCCTGTGGATCAACCAAAAAAACACCTTTGTGAGGGCTGCAGCTCTAATCAAATCACTGGGTAAACCTAGCCTTACTTCAGCTCAAGCCAAGAAGCTTGATTCCCTCGATATAGGCTACTCAGACCTCAGGAAACTTCGTCAATGTAGTGGTACCTCGGACAATTTTATCACCGCTTTGAAGAACAAAGGGGTTAGGAGCAAGCTTTTGAGGGAGAAGTTGGCGAAGGCCCTTAGTCACCGCTGAATCTTCCGACCCCGTCTAGTAAAGGTAGGATCCCCCACCTCTAGAGTTAGTGCCTGCACGGAGTTTGTCCGCCTTGGACGGCTGCAGCTGGAACTCCAATTAAGGCACCTCACTACGCGCGCAAAGAAAACCACTCCCCGCCTGGGCGGGGTTCACAGTTAGAAAAATGGTGAAAACTTGCGAGGCTACTTGAATTTGTTTTGTGTTATTAGTCGACGAGGAGGAACTGTTAGAAATCTATTTTTTGTACAGAGTCTTAACTTAGTAAGGTAATAAAAGTAGTCAGTTTAGATTTTTAATTTATCTCATAATTCTTACAGCACTAGAAAATATTTTGGTAAAAAATGGAATAAGTAGAAAATAAAGCAGAAATAGACTAAAGTAAACTGATAGAGTTGTTGCAAATAATCTACGAGGGCTGCGTAAGAAATTTCCATCTCTAAAAATATTTCAGTACCTCAAGAAAGTTGTGTTTATATGGTAACTTTGGGGCACTATAAATCGAGTTACTCAGAATATTAGTTGGAAATTCTTGGTGAGTCAACTACTTACCGGTAAGTATCCGCGATCCCCCTAGCAGCGTATATTTAGGAAGAACAGAAGTGGAGTTACTATCCCTAGCAACCGTCAATTAACGTTAATTGATTCTTAATTGATTTGCGTGGGTTGAGCGCGTAGGCGGTGTGCGAGCACCCTTAATCCATAAATACTCTTGTTCAGCCTGCAGACTAGCTTTTCTTGTCCTTCCAAAATAAATCCTTGAGGCTGTTTCATGTACACCTCCTCCTCAAGTTCACCATTCAAAAATGCTGTTGTAACATCAATTTGGTGCAATTTTAGATCCTTCTGTATTGCTGAGGCTAAGATAGTTAAAAAAGACTCCATTCTTACTACAGGACAAAATGTTTCATCATAGTCTATTCCAAAATTTTTAGTATATCCTTGTGCAACCAAACGGGCTTTATACCTTTTGATTTTATATATCCATTTGCTTCCCACAGTTTTTCGATCTCTAGGTAATTCTACTAAGTCCCATGTATGATTGTCTCTCAGTGACTTCATTTCTTGCTCCATGGCCTCTTTCCAATTGTCACAATTTGAACTACTAATAGCCTCTTCATAGAATGATGGTTCCTCAAAACTTTTGTTTGCAATAGTCACATTTCCTGCTGCATACCTGTCCGGTTGCCTTCTTATCATTTGTGATCGTCTTACAACTGGTTCTTGAACCTCTTGTTGAACCTCTGGTAGCATTTCAGATTCTTCATCATTGTCTTCTGAGTCTTCGTCATTTTGAAGAACAATCTTTTCAGCTTTTGAATGTTGCTTCTCAAGTGGTTCCAATGAATTGTTTTTCCTGGTTTCGTGAAAATATACATCTCGACTAAAAATGACCTAATTTCGTTCAGAATCATATAGTCGATATCCTTTGGTTTCTTCACCATAACCAAGAAACATGAATTTCTTTGCTTTTGGATCAAGTTTCCTTCGTTCATCTTTGGACACATGAACATAAGCATCACAACCAAAAACTCGCAAGTGACCAACATCAGGCTTTTTTCCTTTCCAAGCTTCAAATGGTGTCTGCCCATCCAAAAAACTTGTTGGACTTCTATTCTTCAAGTATACAGATGTAGCAAGAGCTTCATCCCAAAATGCATGTGGTACCTTTGATCTATCAACATCGGCCTAACCTTTTCTAATAAGGTTCTGTTCAATCTCTCGGCAACTCCATTTTGCTGTGGTGTTCTTGGTATAGTGAGCTCATGTCGTATTCCTTCAGAACAAAGGTATCTCCCAAACTGTGCAGATATAAACTCCCCACCATTGTCTGTACGAAGAGTTTTTAGAACGCAGCCACTTGACTTTTCTGCCATTGTTTTCCATAATTTGAATTTCTCAAAAACATCATTTTTCTTCTTCAGCGGATAAACCCACACATAGCGAGTTTTATCATCAACAAATGTTAAGAAATATTCAGCACCACCCATTGATTTCTCACCTATTTTCCCACACACATCGCTATGTACAAGATCCAGAGGATTGCTTGGAGTGACTGCTAGAAGACTTTGGAAATGGACTTTTGTGATGCTTTCCACCAATGCATGGCTCACAGAGGTCGGTATCAGTTGTAACAGTGCAGTCCAAACCATCAACCATTTTTTCATTTGCTAGTTTCTGTAAGTTTTGAATCCCTAAATGGCCAAGTCGTCGATGCCAAATATCCTGAGTATAGTTTTGTGTTGAAATGTTAATGCAATCTTTTCTGCAATCATAGCAATCCATGTAGTATAAATTTCCAATTAGTGTACCTATGGCAGTGAGTTTTCCTTCCACACTTTTGATTTGGACATGTTTGCCATCAAATCCTACTATTTTTCCAGCCTTGACAGCTTTTGATACACTTACCAAATTGTATGATAAATTTGGCACATACAGAACATCATGTAAGTTGCATTTTCTGCTTTCACTACCTGGTAATTTCATCATCAATGACACAGTTCCTTGTTGTTGAGATTTCACTACATGACCATCTCCCAAAACTATTTCCAGCGGTTTTTTGAGAGCTTCCATCTTCATAAATAATTGTTCATCATTGCACATGTGACTCGATGCACCAGAATCAATGATCCAACTACCTGTCGTTCGAACAGACAATGCTTGACTTTTCAGTAGAACGTCCTCTTCTTCACCACTTGTCATTCGAGCAGACAATGCTTGACTTGTCAGTAGCACGTCCTCTACTTCACCACTGGTATTCTTTCTCAATACCTGGTTTGCCTTTTCTCGAGGCCCACTATCAGATGCCTTTTCTCTTCGCTCGTCTGCAAATCGTATGCGACAATCACATTTTAAATGTCCATGCTTGCCACAATAGTGACACTTAAACACTCGTTTTGCTCGATAAGCTGCAAAAACTATACCGGAATCACCACCGTCTCCTTCTCTTTCTTTCATTTTTTGCTCCTCATGTAATAGTCTTTCGATTACTGTTTCCATAATGGACACATTTGAACTTGATTCAAGAGCCGTCACTATCATGTCATATGCTTCTGGAAGACTTGCAAGCAAATGAACAACACGATCCTCTTCAGTTATGGGATCTCCAATTACCGAAAGAGTTTCAAATACCTCCGTCATGACCTTTACATGTTGTTGTACTGATTCTCCCTCCTTCAAACGAAGAGAAAACAACTTGCGACGTAGCTCCAATTTGTTAGCCCACGTTTTCTTTTGGTATTGATTTTCAAGCTTCTTCCAAACCACAACAGGATCTTCTGGATCACCAAGTAAATATAATAATGAAGGCTGTATGGACAAAACGATTTGTGCTAAAGCTTTATCCCTTCTAGTCATGAATTTTGCCTGATCTGCATGTTCATTTTCAGGAGCATTCTCCTTTCCATTCACTATGTTCCAAAGACCATCTTTCATTAGAGCCATTCGAACTTGTATTTTCCAAGTGGGATAATTCGAATCATTCAATGGTATGATTCCTGAAGACTTTATATCAGCCATAATTGTCCTTATAGCTACCTACAATCCCACTAAAAACTGTTGTATTTCTAATGATGACCTGTTTTGCTGAACCAATGTTAACTATGGGCATATCGAGGAATTTAGTACGTACATCTCCAACACATGAATCGAAAACATGAATCAAAATAATGCATGACTTGTTAGTTTTGTCGTTGAATTCATCCATCATCACAGAATATACCTCGGACATGTCATGAAAGGTTTTAGAGAGATGGTGAGGAGCCAAGGCTTCCTTGATAATAGCTGCAGTCTTACTGTGTCCATAGGCATTTTTTTTATAGCTATTTCAGAATCTGGAAACATTCTGTAAAAGAGTTTAGTAGCATGATTGCTAGTCTCAAAAGCAAGATTATGCTGAGCCACGAAGGTAGTCCAAAGTGCTTCGGCTTCAATTACTTTAGGGCTAACAATTAGCCTTTGCAAAGAAGATAATGCTTTTGAAGAAAATACCTTTGCCATTTCTTTATGGCGCTTTGACCGAAGTGACTTACCACATCATTTCGACCGCTATGAGATATACTGATGTCACAAAGAGCAGTAGGTACACTTTGCAAAGCCATTACCTATAATAAAGTTTCTATTATATTTGATTAAAAATTTTACTAGTCAATTATTCTACCTTTAGAACTTGTAGCAATGCCTAGGAACTTTTCTACCCAATTCATGGAAAAATGACAGCTCCTTCATGGCCTTTTTGCCTTAGAACAACTCTCTGATTCTAAAGAAGCCATTCTAACACTTCAGCTCCCTCCCAAAAAAAAAACAGCTGCTTTTGTCAGCTGCATTTTTTTTTTTTTGCATGCTCAGTTAGCTTCGTAATTCTTGACAACAAGCTCTCAGCTACAAAAACAAAAGAAAATCAATTTTAGCACACAAATACAAAATTACTTTCTTACCTCATTCTCTTGAGCAGTGGTAACTTCCGTAGTATCAAATTGAAGGCCAGAGTTATTTTTGTATATTTAGCTAACAAAATAATATGGAATTACATACTTACCTCAGCTTCCCTAGAGTAATAGTAGCTTCCTTAGCATTAATACTACGGCATTCTGACTACCAATGGCTCTTGGCAACCAACAATCACCACTTCGTATCCCCCTAAAAAGGCAAAGTTTTGTAATTAAGTCTGGAAAAGGGTCTTCAATGCCATAGTAACCGGTCGAAGCAACTTTTTGTGTCCTGAAAAACAAGCGTTTTCGCAGGAATTTTCTCACACTTCGGAGCTTAAGTTTAAAGTAAGGCTTGCTTAATGCTGTTGTTTCAGAATAAACTGGGGTGAAGCCTAAAAAGCCGTGTTTTTAGGAGGAAAAAATTCCCCGCGCGCGCGTTTAACCGATTAATCGCGGAAGACGCAAATACTCGTCAATAGACGATATGCATTATGACGTAATGGTAAAGGTCACAGAGGTCAATGGTGAATCAACAGCTGACCTCCACTTGTGTATGGCTTCTAGAACCGCGGTAGATCCACTTGTACGTCCACTAGTGCACTGGACTGTGGAGCAACTCAAAGATGTTTTACGTGATCGTCGTTTACCAGTGAGTGGGACCAAGGCTGAACTAATAACTAGAGTTGGGGCTTGCTATGATACGGAGTTCTTTGAATCTGAATTAGAAGTAGAGGCATTCCAAGAGTTCATTAGTGGAAATTCAGTGCCAAAGTTTGACTGCTTACCTGTGGGAATGTGGACCAAAGAGAAGCTCCCATTGGTGCAAGAAGGTGTTGTCATTAACTATTTGAAGAAGAAAGGTGGGTACACAAAGAACTTGAGAACAGGTGTACGTTTGTGCCAATGTGGCCATCTTTATGAAATTGAAGTAGCTACAGTTGAAGAAGTTGTTGAAGCTGATAGCCGTAAAGAAGCTGTATCATATGTTAGAGCAAAATGCCAACCAACTATGAGAAAGAACCCCTCATTTTATCCTCTTTTTGTTAGGGTAAAGGATGGTACGCCATTGGGTAGCAATTACTTTTGTGCAGCTGGTGCTACCCAAAGTTGTGTGCACGTTGCAGCGTTGTTGCTCACCTTAGCCGAGGTATCCCCAACTGCTTGTACAAGTATGAAGTGTGCATGGTCTAGACCCTCAATGGCAGGTAAAGCTGTTTTATCTAAAGAATTAGATTTTGATAAAGGCATCCCAGTGAAGGGTATGTTCCTTACAATGGTCCAAAACCTGTTATTGAAGCACTTCTTAAAGATTTACAAGCTGCAGGATCTAAACCAGGTATTATAGATTATTTTGAAGGCGAAAACTTGAGACTGGCTTCAATAAAACATGCAGCAAATGAAACAACCCATTTAAAAGATCCGATGGACAACTTAATGTCTATTTCTGAAGGAGAACCTACTGTAGATAATTTAATTACTGCTTTAGGTGTTACATCTGAAGAAGTTGAGTTAATACAATTGATGACTTTAGGACAAAGAAATAACCCAAGATGGATGGATGCTAGACAGTGGAGAATTACAGCAAGCAAATTAGGAAGTTTCGAATGCTGTATCCACCTTCTTTGAGCAAGATTTTGCTAGGTGATTATGGACACCCTAATACACCTGCTATTAATTGGGGAACGACTCACGAAGAGGAAGCACTAAGTGAATACCAGCGTATAACGGGAATTGACGTAGATATATGTGGTATCTACCTCAGTGTTGAATTACCATTCTTGGGGGCCTCACCTGATGGCATTTTCTACATTGACTTTGGTAAAATTGGATTAGTTGAAGTCAAGCGTCCTTATAACCATCGCCATGACTCCATAGTTAATGCATGTGCTGATTCTAAGTTTTGCCTATCTATTGAGAATCATGAACCTATGTTGAAAAGGAACCATGACTATTATTATCAAGTGATTGGGCAGCTAGGAATCACCAAAGCTAGCTATTGCGACTTCATTGTCTGGACTTTATCCGACATTCATGTTGAAAGAATTTATTTGGATGCACGTTTATGGGATGAAATGAAAGACAAACTGAAACAATATTATTACACTACATTAGGTCCACAAATAATTACTAGAGTACTTGAATCATAAACATTTAAACATTAATTAGTCTTTCTTTTAAATTACATAATGCACATGCTGTAACAATCATATCATCAACAATTCGTTTGTTTATTCGATTAGATAAACAATCTGTGAATATCTTAAATTCTTTTAGCCGCCTGATAGCATTTTCAACTCTGATTCTAACACTTGCTATGGTGCGTGACTGCAATGCTTCTCGTTCACTAAATTTGTTCCCACTGAGAAAAAATGGAAAGGTTAGAAAACACCGTTTCATAGCAAATAAATCTCTGGCAGTGTATCCTTTGTCAGCCAAAATTCGCTGACCTGGTTTTAACACCTTCAAAATACCACTTTGTTCAATGGTGTAGCGATCACTTGCATTTCCAGAGAATCCATTTGAAACATATATAAAAACTCCTGTAAAAGTATCTATAGCAACTAAATATTTTACAGTAGTATGGCTTTTGTAATCACTATAGCTAAGATGATTTTTGGGTGGTCAAATTACTTGGATGCTGAATAAATATTTCAGTGCCATCAATAATTGCAACTGAATTAGGAAGGAAGTTATAAGGAGGAGTTGCCGGTCCAATGTTAGTCTGAGGCTACACTATTAATCCACCAAGCACGTTTGCTAACATTGGTATCCATTGATTAAGGATTCGTGACACAAATGATTGATCGATACAAAAGAGACATGCAAGATCACCTTGTGTTAGATTCTGCCTTATTCTCATCAAAACTAGAAGTAATGTCTGAGAAAATGTTAAAGCAGACTCTGCAGAAGATAGTAAAGTGGGACATGGGGATGTTGATCTCCTACTCCCTGATGTTGTTGATAGCCAAGTCACTAAGCAGCGAAACTCATATGTAATTGTGATTGGGACAAAAGGCTAGGGTCTAATCTTTGTAGTGACGTCTGAAGATGCTCGACTTCGCCCTTTGATTGAGCTAGCAATGACTGTAGTTGTCGTATCTTTGCCTCTAACTCAACATTTTTAGCTTTTAATACATGGGAATCTTCTTGATCTGAGATATCTTCAATAACACTATCAGTAGAATTAGAAGCAATTTCATCCACCTGAAAAGAGGAAGTATCAGCATGGTTACGCACTAACATACATCTTTTTGCTGGAGTAACTGTAGATTCATGAGGCTGCTTAAAATACTGGGGTAACAAATGGCTGTTAGATCTAGTGGGTCCCTTGAAGTTTAAATAATGTAGGTTACAAATACAAGATTCAGCTGTTGGCTTTCACTTTCCTCCTACTGCATCCTTCCTAGTAAAGTTAATTTTATTCACAACTGCTCTTTTTACATCAGAAGGCATCTTCTCAATGTAGTGTAGCGTTAACAACTCCTTTGACTTTGGGCAGTCTGAAAAACACAAGGAGGGACAGCCACACACTCTTTCTCCTTCAATGTTTTCTGGGCATCTACCTTTTCTATTATGGCAGCCCCAAACAGAACACTGTCGCCTTGACATCTTCGACTTCGCTGGAGCTGTACCACAACACCGTCGATTCACCGTTGACCTCTGTGACCTTTGCCGTTACGTCATAATGCATATCGTCTATTGATAACCGCGGAGGATGCGAAAATGCGTCTTCGCGTCCATTTCGCCCTACAGCCTTGTGGAGTCAAGGAAGCCACCAATCACAATTACAGACGATTCTATATTGTTGTAAGTATATTTTAGGATTATATAATACATAGACTGCCATAAGAAAATGTTGAGTAAATTTTGTCACAACAATAAGACTTCTTTCTGATAAAGTATAAATGAAAATATATTTCATAATATAATAAAGGTACACAGATTAATTTTTTAGAAACCAATATTACTTTAGCTATAACTGCTCATAATATGACAAGTAGAAAGCTATCTTGGCTAGTGGAACACTGGTACTTCAGCATCCTAGTGGTGAAGACAATATTCTTGACCTGGCACAGCATGGCAGTGACAAGGATGGCAGTGACCAGGATGGCAGTAACTCTGGTGGTAGTGACGAGGAGTTTGATGACAGCAAGAATGACTTCAGTACTGATGGGTGTAGTGACTGCTGTAGTTACTAGATGGTCAAGGACTCTGACGAGAGAACGGAATTGATGATTCTGAAAAGTAGCATTTCTACAGGAATTTTAACCACATTCTTTATAGCAGTAAGTATTGTTATACAACAGGTGAGACTGCAGGGAGCCCTCTGACATATACTTCTATTATGCTATGACCAGTTGCACTTGATAGTAAGATCACCAACTATTCTGTCAACAATGCAGCCTACCAGCACATCAAAAGTAAAGACACCTTGGAGTACCTTGGAGTACCAAACTGAATACACTCAAATATTCTATCATTTATTTGTGATGTACCTGTTTTCATGCACAAAAGCCATAAAAAGCTTCTCTGTTCACAAAATTTATAACAGATTGCTCAGTTCAAAATAAAACACACCCTAAATAAATATCAACAAATTCTTCCTGAATGTAAGACAGATGTGTGCAAAAACACTTTCTCTTACCTCTATGATCGAGTAGCAAACTGCTTCAGCCATGAAACCATACTTCCAACCTTACTAGTGTGCTTACTAAGAGCCTCAGTGTGATGCCATAAAAGTTTTTGCCAAACAGTGCGAGTACTTTGTTATTTTTAAGTCGGGAACAGCTCCTTAGCGTCGAATTTATGCTTTCCCAATAGCCTAGAGCGTAGTCTATCGTTCGATAATACTGTCCCCGAGGCAATCTCCAAGCGTTCATCTTCTTTCTCTCGCTTAGTGTCACCCTCCCACCAAGCAATCATCCTCTGTGTCTCGCGTGCGACCGTGACCGCATTACGTAAGGCACAATTAAAATTTTTATTCACGTGTAATCGGTTAAAGGGCATACGTACAATCCATACATACATACATACATATATACATACTAGTGGTGTGCTTGAGCACAAATGGCGAGCGAGCCTGATAGTTAGGTAACAAAATGTTACTATGTTTTAGCTTACTTCATGCAAACACTATAATAGCAGTTATGACATTTGATTTCAGCAAACAAATACAAAATCACTCTCTTACCTTATTAATAGTAACTTTTGTAGTATCAAACATCAACCATTCTGATAATCTCAATCACCAGTAACTCTTGAACAAGCTCTCAGCTACGATAAAAAATAAACCAGTGTTATTATTTGTAATTTTAGCCAACAAATATGGAATTACTACTTACATCATTTTTGAGTATTGATAGCTTCTGTAGTATCAAATTGAAGTTACTTTGACCATCTGAATAACCTTGAATTTTTGACAAGCTCTCACCTACAAAAACAAAAGACAATCAATTTTAGCACACAAATACAAAATTACTTTTTTACCTCATTTTCTTGAGCAGTTGTAACTTTTGTAGTACTAAATTTGAGCCAATCTGACTATTTGAATTTACCAGTCACTGTTGACAAGCTCTTAGCTACAAAAAAGAAAGGCCAGAGTTAATTTTGCATATATTAGCTAACAAATATGGAATTACGTACTTACCTCAGCTTCCCTCGAGAAGTAGTAGCTTCCTTAGCATTAATACTACGGCATTCTGACTACCAACGGCTCTTGACAACCAACAACTGGCACTCGGTATCCCCCCCATAAAACGGCGAAGTTTTGAAATTAAGTCTGGAAAAGGGTCTTCAATGCCATAGTAACCAGTCGAATCAACTTTTTGTTTCTTGAAAAGCAAGCATTTTCGCAGGAATTTTCTCACACTTTGGAGGTTAAGTATAAAGTAAGGCTTGCTTAATCCTCTAGTTTCAGAATAAACTGGGGTCAAGCCTAAAAAGCCGTGTTTTTTGGAGAAAAACGTTCCCCGCTCGCGCGCGTTTAAGGGGCATACGTACCATCCCACATACATATATACTATAACATATACCCGATTTTGCATTATCCACCCCTAATACTGTCTCGCTCGCTACGCTCGCTCGCCAACTAGTGGTGTGCTTGAGCACAAATGGCGAGCGAGCCTAAAGACTATACTATTTTTATTGACTTTTAACACTGAAGCTACTGAAAATAATGTCCAGTTTTTATTTTAGCATACAGGGTAAAGGGATTTCAGTGCTATAGTAACAACTCTCTGCAACTGCTTGAATTGAAGGAAAAAACAACAACAACAAAACAATACACGTTATTTAAAAGTTTTCTTTGTGATATTCTTTAGCTAAGTAGTGGTTGTAACACACAATGCTTGACACAGCTGGACATGCACCTACACAGACTTCGCAGTAGTCTAGTGGACAATGTATTTTCAGGTAAATACTGTGCGCACGGCTTATAACCATGACAAAGAGCGCATTGACTTACCACCGCCACTAACTCGAATAGAAATGGAAGTCCCTTAAGTTGTCAAGTTTTAACTGTACCGGCAAAAGAATTCAAAACGGTAAACAATTCAATTTCTAGGGTGATACGGGTACTGATCGATAAACCAGAGGATTCTGTTCAGTGCAATTTGGGACGGGGTCGACAACCGAACTAACACAAAACGCGAGGGTCAAAGTAAAAAAATGCCTTACGTACGTCCATACATACAAATAAACAAACTGACATCCCCGATTTTCGATTGTGTTACCCCTGTAAGTGTCTCGCTCGCTAAGCTCGCTCGCCAACTAGTGGTGTGCTTGAGCACAAATGGCGAGCGAGCCTGATAGTTAGGTAACATAAAACTAAGTATTGTTACTATGTTTTAGCTTAGTTCATGCAAACACTATATTAATAGCAGTTATGACCTTTTATTTCAGCAAACAAATACAAAATCACTTTTTTACCTGATTAATGGTAACTTTTGTAGTATCAAACATCTGCCATTCTGATAGACTCAATCACCAGTAACTCTTGAACAAGCTCTCAGCTACGATAAAAAATAAACCAGTGTTATTATTTGTAATTTTAGCCAACAAATATGGAATTACTACTTACCTCATTCTTGAGTATTGATAACTTCTGTAGTATCAAATTGAAGTTACTTTGACTATTTGAAATACCGTGAATTAACAAGCTCTCACCTACAAAAACAAAAGACAATCAATTTTAGCACACAAATACAAAATTGCTTTCTTACCTCATTTTCTTGAGCAGTGGTAACTTTTGTAGTACCAAATTTGAGTCATTCTGACTACTTGAATTTACCAGTCACTGTTGACAACAAGCTCTTAGCTACAAAAAAGAAAGGCCACAGATTTATTTTTGCATATTTAACAAATATGGAATTACGTACTAACCTCAGCTTCCCTCGAGTAGTAGTAGCTTCCTTAGCATTAATACTACGGCATTCTGACTACCAATGACTCTTGACAACCAACAAGCGGCACTCCGTCTCCCCGCTAAAACGGCGAAGTTTTGAAATTAGGTCTGGAAAAGGGTCTACTACTTACCTCAGATTCTTCCAAGTATAATGGTGGCTTCCTTAGTAGCCATTCCGGATACCAGTTGCACTTGACAACTACAAGCGACATTTTTAGCAACCCCAAAAAACGACGAAGTTTTGAAATTAAGTCTGGTTTTTTAATACCTTAGTAACTAGTCCCAGACAACTTTTTGGGACTTGAAAAACAAGCATTACGCAGTCTGGTAAGGGGTTTCCAACACATTAGTAACCAGTCGCAGCAAATTTTTGGGACCTGAAAAACAAGCGTTTCGCAGATTATCTCACACTTTGGAATCCAAGTTTCAAGTAAGACTTTCTTAATGCTGTAGTATCAGAAGAAAGTAAAAAAATATTGTTAACTCTAATTATCAAGACAGTTTAGGATTTTGTTATGGTTGTCAATGAACTCTTTTCAGGCTGTGAAGGGTGGCGATATTGTAGAAATAAATTTTGACCAAAAATTAGCGTCACTATTTCAATTCTAGAATCAAATCTCTGTGTAAATCGCCGAGAAACATACCATCAACTTATAATTACATGAAATGGTAAAAAGAAACTTAGTTTGCGTCAAATTGTGTCAATTTATGTTACACCTTTACTGTACTTCATTGGTTCACAGCAAAGATTGGAATGATAGAAAACTGTATTTAAAAAGTATAGAACCACGGTATGTAAATATTCTCGAAAAATATCCAGTAAGAGTTTATTGTGGTAGCTCTTCACCAGTAAACTGGACCTACTCCTCGCTACATGTTGTTCCCACTTTAGGCCAACTTGATGTTGCAGTCCACAGTAGACACCAAATAGGTCACAAAGCTATAACATTAATCGACTTACTTGAAAACGATACTGGATACTACAATTGCCACGGGAAGTATTTTAATACAAATGTTATAATGCACATATTCGTATCTGTGATGAAGCGCCTGGTGATCGGATTAGTCGCACCTTCACTGACGGAAGCCTCCAGTGGTAGCTCGGTTACGCTCCACTGTGGGAGCGCTGGAAGTGTCGAGTGGTTTAGCGTACATTACCAAAATCAAACTAAAACTCAACGGGGAAACTCTCTTACTTTATATCATTTAAGGAAGGAACACAGCGGCCTCTATGTATGCAGAGGACACCGGGAACGTACCACAATCGGAAGTAAAACGTTTCACTCCACAGCTATAATTTTAGTGGATAGTGTTATACAGCGTATTAATAGATTGAAACCTGAAATTCTGCACAGTAATCTCATGGAAAGATTGAGAACTACGGTGCCTCTAATAAGACCCTAGTTGTATAATTAATATTTGTCTAATCTATTTACCAACATTAAAATTGACTTATTCAATATTGGAGCAAATAGGGCTAATCCAGATGTCTTGGCACTAGTGTGAATCTTATTCATGCTACATTGTATGGATGTTTTGCTAAGGTCCCCCACAGAGCTCCCAAATTATGTAGATCTTTAGTCACCAACTTGATAAATTAAGTTATGAGTAAGTAATTAGAACAGCATAGTGTTACAATCCTATTTTAGTAAATTTGATTTCATTGACTGTATTTGAACCTGTCCCTGACATGCCTGAGGAAAATGAGAAGGTTGTTTATTTTTAACATAAAATGGCAACTTAAATTTATGACATACATTTTGAAGTGTTTCTGCACTATATACCTTGGCTGTTTAGTGTCTAGAGGAGGCAGGTCAAAGGAACTCTAGAACTAGTTCAAACAGCCAAGTCTAAATAGGTGGTTGAGAAGTGAAAGACAAGGAAGATACGGGTACTATGATCATAATAATGGCTCAAGTCTCAGAATATCAATTGTTTATGGCCAAAAATAAACCAACCCAGAGAGAAAGTTTGTGTGTGTGTTGGGGCAATAAGGAGTTCATTACTTCCTGTCAAAGCTCTAATGGAGTACCATACAGCTAGTGAATCAGCATGGATCACTATTTTGTTGTGGATCAGCAGATCAATTACAGTTTTGCCTTTAATTTGGGAGGGCATTGGTCAGAATTGTTGCACATCCGCTGGGTGCCCTCTTAGGATTGAACATAACTAGAGCATATGTACCTACTGTATGGCTGCCACTTATGCATTCAAACTTTGCATTAAGAATCCATTTGCCTAGATACTGCCTAGATACTGCATTAATTTAAACTCTTTGTTAAGGATATAATTTATTACTATACTCTTTTCATATTTTTTTAAGTAGCTAGGCCAGCTCATGTAGTATCATTACCACTCTACCACTTTTAATACATTCTATTAATATAATCTGGTGTAGCTAAATTGGTGACATTTTTCAGTTGCTATGCCCTGCGGACCACTTTGATGATTCTCTAAATCAACTATTCGCTACTATTCAGCTGGAGTGCGCTACTAAAGGCGCCCAGGCGTTGCTAGGTGCGAGCGCCCACCGCGGCTAAGTTAAAATATTACCGTGGCTAAGTGAAATAGTATGGCTAAGTGAAATAGTATGGGTAAGTGACAAGTGTGCAGCGTTAACCTTGGAAACGTACAGTTCGAGTAGCTTGTAGTTGAAGACAAAGTCATTCTGTACCACAAAAGCTCTACTCATATTAGAGGGTATGTTCTTTATCAGATAGCTATGAGGAGGAGCTGTAGGTTGAAAACGAAAAGTTCCAGAGGAAGCTAATCTTGAAATAGGACATAGTGGGTAAATGATACAGTGTAGCTACAAGTGCAAGTGATTTTTTTTTTTAAGCTGGCCTGATTAGCGAGTGATGATAGCACTGTTACCTTGCTATTACTCATACTAATGTAGCACCAGCGAGTATTACTACACTACTCGCCCTGTTGTGGAGATCAGGGGGCGGGGCAGGAAAGGACCACAATATTGTAACGGCAAAGATGATTTTGAAATAACTGAATGATATTTACGGAAGACGAACATGGTATTACTAGTGATCTTACTCTTCCTACCTTCTATAGCTGTTGCTTGTTAGTAAAACTATCATGAATGTGTCATTTAAACAGTAAGTAATCTTGTTGTTGTTTAATTTTTCCAGTGAATACTGAAGACTGCAATGTGACTGCAAACAGTGAATCAGTAGGGATACCTTATGTTGATGGCAGTAGAAAGAGACAGGATGATGTTTACAGCTGTACATCAAGCAGAATCAACAACAATTATTTCATTCATGTCATCAGTGCCTACAGAGCTGGCTGGTTCAACACACACCATTATGACCCAACATATGCATCCAATGTGTGTATCAAAGGAAATGGATCTCTCTTAGAAAAGCCTTTGGTCATAGTTTTAGCTACCTACAGACCAACTCAGTGGATCGTCCATATTCCAAAAGGAATAGTCGTGAGCAAAGTGATTCTGGTGAATATATAGTATAGTATAGCTATAATATTTATAGTATTTATTATACGAGTCAAAGTGTCATATGTCGAAATATTTCGTGAGCAGGCTAATGTATTTTCATGAGCCAGAGCCGAGTGAAAATTAAGCCTGAGAGTGATATATCATTCTGACTATGTGTAACAGGTGGTTTATTCTATGCTGGATATTTTCACTGCAGTAGTTTGTACTAAGGCTTGTAACTTATGGTGTAAAGTTGGCTGTAAAGATCTGAAGGTTGTGCTCTGACCCATGGTTGGGCAGGCACCCTGCTGAAAAATAGCAGTCAATTCAGAGAGTGACACCCATCACTAAATATTTCACAGTCAGATACTATTTTAAAGATATCTAGAATGTAATAAAAAAATATATAAATATTAAATTCCACCCTAGTTATCTTCTCAATGATATCTTTAGGTACATGACCTGTGGATATTTCAGGTTGTTATTTGTGCTGTACTGCACAAGCTCATTACCCTAGTAGTTATAGCAACCAGCCAAACTAGCCACTTATCCTAGTTTTTACACCTTCCTCTGATATAGCCTACTAAACTTAGTTAGAGCAGCTGCTAAAATATCGGCTGGGGGTATGGGGAGCCCTACAACCAACTTTACCCAGTGAGTTACCAGTCCTAGTACTAACTACAGTAATTAAGATATCTAGTGTGGAATAAACCACTTATTACACTCTTCAGAGTGATATGGCTAGATATTTCACTCTCAGGCTTTATTTTCACTCGCCTCTGGCTCTTGAAAATAAATTAGCCTGCTCATGAAATATTTCACCATCTCTGGCTCATGTAATAAGTACTATATATATTAATACTATAGTCGAGTCATTTTTCAATACAGTTAAAGTATGGTATTATTATCTATTGCCATAGTATTAGAATATGACAGCACAAAAAAAACTGAGAGGTTTGGGTCATAGAGATTTGTGTGGCATAATATTTCACTTGGCCCCACTTAGTTTGATGAAAAAAAATTTAGCTGTCTCACTAAAACTAATTCTCACAAAATATCAATAACTAAAATTAAAGCTAAAGTCAATCACTTCATGCTAACTAAAACAAAAACTATTTAACTAGAGCACTCAGGGTGCGAACCCTCAGTGCATTATTACACAACTAAGATTTCTTCAGATTACTTCTTCAACTTCTAACTACCGAGGACACATACGTGAACTATTGGTGATCACGTGACTGGTGTATGACGTAAACCAATGTATGCGAAAGGTAAGGGTCATTGCATCTAGCTTGCGCTTGTTTGGAGCTGAAGCTTCTCCGCATTTACTCGGAAACTAGCTCAAAATTTGAAAGTGATCAATTTAAGGGACTTAAATTCTCCTACTGCGTCAGGTCATACCTGTTTTAGCCATTCATGAAATCTAATGCTAACAGACAAACAGACAGACAGACAGACAGACAGACAGACAAACAAACAGAAGGCACTACTACTACCCACTCACGCATGCGCGCTGAGGGTTAAAAATAACTAAAACAAAATATAATTATAGTTACTGTAAATTTTTTGTAACAAAAACAGATGTAATAGAGTGATGTTATACAGTAAGATTAGGAAATAAGAAGTTATATTTCAATTCTCTACTTCTGTCGACTTTATGAAGGGATGAAGAGTCTTTCTCATAGCAAGTTAGGTTCGTGTTTAAGTGAAATCAATTTTCCTTTGTATGTGAACTATGACTATTATTGCATCTCACTCTATTTTGTCAAAAAATATTCAATGCTATGTATTTTAAGCAAATTTTAGATTACTGAATAAAATTAGTCCACAAGCAATTTTAGAGGGTGATATCATCTTTTAGGGTGACATTTCTACCACATGGCAGTTACCAAGCAAATATGGTATAAATACAATATACACTATAAAGATATTGGAAAGCATCACAACATGTTCATGTATTTTCTTTATTTATTTGCAGTGTTCTTATTATAGCAGTTCAGTCATGTTCCCAAGGGGTCAGACACCTCAAGTAGAGTGGGGTCCACGTGAATTTTATGGCTATAGATTTAATAGTAGAATAGAAAGATCTTACCGATTCATCTCTGACATGCTGGGTCCCATTTCATCTTTTACCGGAACATATTGGGCAAATACATGGATTGTGAACTTAGACAGAAGGCTATCCAGTAGGAATATTGAGTACAACTCTCTTCAGCTTTGTATGTATGTCACAGGTATGCAAAAATATAATATACTTATACAATACATATATAAACTATGAATGAGTTACCTTCTAGCGGTTACACAGATACTGAGCCAAAGAAAGGTTTGATTCATACTATTCCATAAGTAGCAGGGGGTGAGAGCATTCAGAGAGTGTATACAGATTTTGACATCAAAACAGCATTAAAGTCATGTAAGACACTAAGATCAAATCTTACTAACATCAAAGATACTATACCGAAAAGCACCGAGTCATCCATAGTGTATAGTATACCCTGCACCTGTAGTAAAGTATATGTAGGTGAAACCAGGCTTGAGCAAAGAGTGAAAGAACATTAGAATGCTTGAAAAAGAGGCAATGAGAAAGTTTCAACCGTTGCTGAATGTGTTTGACAATACCACTCCATTAAAAAGGAAGATATCAGAGTTGTAGACCGAACCACTAAAAATTTTACTTTGGAGACTCCAGATACACTACAACATAGTCAGTTTACTACATGGTACTGCCCTTTATAAATCCCGCTCACAGCAGAGTTCAAGATTTGTAAGTTAAAGACCAAGGAAACTCTACACATACAGATGACACCAGACAACAGCATGTCTAACAGAGATATAGCTTTAGAGCTTCCTGGATACTGGCTGTCTATGCTGAGTGTAGATCACCAACATTCAGGATTAATAAACAGTAAGCGTACCGTAGCTATCTTGCTGTTTACGTTGTGTTTATTATATCACCTTGGAGAGTTCGGCCTCAATTGACCCCTGAAGTGGACTTCAACAAGAGGTTGAAACATCAGGTTAAGTTTTAATTATCAAAATATTGGCTGTTTGAATGAGAAAAATTGCCATTATTATAGATATAATTCCAAAGTGGCTTCCTAATGTAGTCGTACAAAAAAAACGTTACCAGTTATCTCTTCCCTCAAAACAATTAAAATCAACTCTGAATAAACTCTACAGCAGGCAACAGTAGAATTTATCTGTTTCATCATGTGCTAGCAGTGTGAACTTTGTCACTTGTTTTGCAAAACTACTAGGCTAAATGGCTGTATAATATTACAGAAGATGCATTATACTTCCAGGATTCTAGTACACAAAATGAGTGCAAGCTTTAATCCTCTCTTGCACAATTGTAGTATCTCATGTATGATCATGATCATTACAATTTATATAACTATTTGTATTAAAAATGAAAAAAAAATTAAACAGAACAGTTGCTAGTCAAGAATAAAAATATTTATGTAATGTTTTTTTCCAAAGCATTTCACTTTCGCTTTCAGTTATTATTATAAAGTATCTATTATTTCAGTTAATGTAGAAGGCTGCAGTATTGTATCCAACAGTCTTGATACAGTAGGGAATCCCACTGTAAGAAACAGTCGTCACTCCATCTATAGTTGCTTATCAAGTAAAAGCAACAGTAACTATAATGTTCATGTGATAAGCATGCATCAAATAGGTTCATTATATTATGGTTATGATCATAATTACAATTCCACCGTATCTCTGAATGTAAATGGACCCTTGTCCGATAAGCCGCTCATCCTAGCATTTGTGAGCTATGAACCAGTCCAGTGGATCCTATACATACCAGAAGGAGTGGTTGTGAGCAAAGTGATACTGGTAAGTCTCATGCTTGAAAATATATAATGTTAGAGTGCAATACTATTGTATTTATTTGTACACATTTAAAGTGCACCATAAAATATGGTGAAAATGTGACCAAAGAACTACATAAGTGCATATAAGAGAGATTGAGTATAAAGACCAGCCCTTTTGAAGTATGGTGCAGACTATTCATAAACTGAAAAATGGAGTAATCACCATCATGCAGGCAATATTTGGCATTAATAGCTACTACATTAAATAAACATAAGAATTATTTTTTCTGAACTTATCTTAGTATTATAATTGAACGTTGACAAGACATTTCTGCTTCAAGAAACCTTCATCAGTTGTGTGATGACACAAATGCTAAGCATCACACAACTGATAAAGAAACAGAAATGTTTGTTAATCATTTGATTTCAATACTACAATAATTTCGGAAAATTAATTATTAATGTAGTAACAATAAGAAAATAAGAACTAACATAGTAGTAATAAAAATTGTATAAGAAATGTATTGCATTGTAGTAAAAACTTGAGGAGTTATAACTGTTTGCTTTAGAGTATTCAGTAAACTCACCATATAAATAAATATTATTTATTAAATAAGGTGAAGTTACTGAAAGCTCAAAATTATTGGGAATAAATTTTATCACAATGCAAAATCATGAAACTGTTGCAGAAAGTAAGCATGTGCTTGTTTTGTTTTTAATTAACCACATCAATGGTGCACTTAATCAATTATTGTGCACTTACTCAATTACGCACTAACTCAATTAGTTGTCTAATATTTGCAACAGTATTTGTAATGTGACCATAATTCTAGAATGCTTGCCTAGAACACATTTCAACTGTTTAGTGCCACAAGCACCTATTTAACATCACAATATTCTGAGCATATTGTTAATCATATAAAAATAGTAGAATTAATCATTTATAGTTTTAAAAATGTATGAAGTTATACTACACTCAGTACAGAATTCATAGTTGTTTATATAGTAATACTAGATTTAAAGGTAATAAAAGTACCTACAAATGATCTCGCCCTGACTTTCATTAAAATATTTAAGTAACATGTGAATTCAACTCCTGAAGGTGAACACATAATTTAATTTGTAATATTTTGCAGTACTCGTATCATTTCAGTACATTTTTATTCTCTGGAGCTGAGGCCCTTCAAGTGGAGCGAGGTCCGAGGCTATATGGATATGGAGCTGACAGTAATAGTACCAGGAGGCTGCTGAGATACATTTCTAACACATATGGGCCTGTGGCTTCATTCACTGGAACACCTGAAGCAAGAGATTGGATATTGACAATCAATGCAACACACTTCAATGAAAGTGCAAGACCAGCTACTCTTCCAGTATCACCTTTTGTATCAACTAATAGTAAGTTTTACAAGTTTTACAATAAATAAAGCTTTCTTGTATTATTTAGATTACAATTAAGGCACAATTTCCTATTGACCAACTTACCTTTCACTTTGTTGTGCTCAGTAAATAACATGAAACCAGTTATTGTTACGCGCAAGAGTTTTTAACTGATTAAATATTCATGTGTATATAATATGTGTTTGCTGGTTGCTATCGAGTATTCTGTGCTATATGTGTTTCAGAAGGTGTGTTGTTTAATATTATCGGTTTTGTCGACTGTACTATTATTATAATTGTTATTCTTAAATATCATTGAGGAAAACCATGGCTATTACTACCATGGATAAAGACATCACTGCATGTGTATTTTTATACATGTGAGCTAATTTTTTGTATTAACTAATATAAATATATTATACACATAGCCTTGTTTACTGACGTAGCAACAACTTCGCCAGCTCACAACATCACTGCTGTTGACTATATTATTCCAATTCGTAAGTTTCAAAGCATAGCTAATGAGATCGATGAGAAAAAAGGGAGTGAAAATATGTAAAAATAGATTGAAAGAACATGATAAAATGTTTGAGTGTTGTTGGTTTTTCTTTTGTTGGTTATTTTTTGCCTTTTTTTCTGTGTTTGTTACCACAACTACTGTTGTTGTTTTATTCATAGGTATCACAGATTTATAGTGCGGTTCTAAATTGCCCATTAAAAATATAGGGAAAAAATAACTTTTCAATTGAAATAGCACGAGGAAAGTATAATTGCATGGTAACTAAGTGAAATACCATGGTAGCAAACAAAATAGTACAGGTAAGTGAGTGTGCAGGCAGAGCTGGTCTTGGAAACATACACTTGAGTAACTTGTAGCTGAAGACTATGTCATTCTTTACCTGAGAAAATGTATTCCTATTAGATTGAATAAGTTCAACAAATTTGGAGAAGCCATAGGTTGATAACGAAGTTCCAGGATGAAGCTAATCCTGAAATCTAAGGATAGTGAGAGAATGATACAGTGTAGCTAGTGCATATTATGGGCATGTGATAGCACAGGTAACCTATGCTACTTGGGAATAATAGCACAATTACCAATGCTATTACTCATACTGATAATTGTGCTACTAATAACAATAAGCATAACTATTCTGTGGCATTACACTGTATCTGTTTTATCAAAGTCAATCTATCAAAAGTTGATTTTGACGATGACTGCCTTAAAAAGTACAAAGAAGATTGAGGAGCATGTACGCTACATAGTTCTGTTCTTATAAGTATGCACAATTTTTTTTTTTGCCTCATGGAAGATAAAGAGTAATACCAAATGCATAATCACAGGTACATGTAATCGTAAGTCTCAATCGAATTCTTTCTTTAAAGTAACTTTCTGCCTGGAACATTCCAATATATTGTTTGGTCAAAGGTAGCTAGCAACATTAACACTACCACACAACCACTAATGCATTATATTATAATGCCAATAGGCATGAACATATTAATCAGTATATGCAAGATGATTTAAAGTCTATATAGTGGTAACATGAATAAACTTATTCTTCATTCATAAAATAGCCATAAAGACTGCTTCAACTTGTCATATCGGAAGTCACAAAAAGTGATATTTTTACACATCGCTAGTTTTACCAAGTGAGGTGTTTAATAATAAGAAACAATTAAGGTTTTATTTGTTTAATTTTATTCACTTATTGTCTGTGGCCTTTTTTATTGTATTACCATGCAGGTACACAACAAAATATTTTGATCACTATTATGGCTGTGGCAATGGCTGTACTGGGCATTTGTTCTTGCTCACTAATAATAGTTTTATTTGGCTTAGTCCTTTGCAAAAGAAAAGGTGATTAATTTTGATGTATGGTAATTAAGGTGACTACTTGTGTGTACTTGTTAGTGACCATTTGATGTATTCATGTTAAAGATCTCACATCCAGACAAATAAGCTATATACCAGATAAATTGCATGCCTCTAATATTTTTGACTTATTGGTACACTTCAGTTTTAAAGAATACTTGGACCAATTTTTTTTAGTCCTATTCAGGTAAGAAGTGAGGCAAGTTGTCTGTACAGCTCAAAATAGAGTAATGTAGACCCTTCTGTATCAGAAGATAAACAAACAACTTGATCAAAGCACTGTTAATGGAGAAACTGAAAGGTCTTTAATCTACTAGATTAAAGGATAACCAGTGAGCAATTAGAATAGGTGACAAAAACATAGTATTTTCCTTGCACGCAAACAACCATGCACAATGCAAAATGGGAAGAAGCTCAAACACAAAGCAACTACCTAAAAAGGATAAATTACACATTCAAAGTTCTAAACTTTTATTGAAAATTGACAATAGACTCAAATTTCACTCCTCAGCAATGTTTGCTAAAAACAGCTTTGTTTATCACCTGAAGCCACTAGACACTATTTCAAATGAAGCTGAAACCACTGGAAGGTCCACAAACCAAAAATTTTGATTATTTTTTAATTTATTTTATTGTATATTCAAAATAAAAAATCACTCTATTTCATTATTAAAGATGCAATAATGAATATATACTATCATACATAATATCAGTAACAGCTGAAGACTAGTGTTTTGTAGTTTATTTTTTTCATTAATATATTGCTTGAGGACATTATTTCATAACCAAGTAATATCTAATATTCATGTACAAATATATTTAAGTTACATTTAACAAATGCAATTTTGTTCTTTCTAAAGGTGCCACAGTAAAAGCTACTGCACAAGAACTTATTCAAACTCCCATATATGAAGAAATCGAGATCAAGATGGAAAATGCTAAATTAAAAGATGATCACCAGTGCACTTCACCTTCAGCTGACATTAAACCAAAGACAAATATTGCCTATGAAACTATTAAGCTCACACTAACTTAGCTAATTGCCTCAAATTATGTACTTTATAGTGTGATCCTGTTGGATATAATGTGTGTGGTTAGTGTTTAGTATTGGAACGGAACAAAATGTAGTGAAACAATGTCAAAAATGTAATATTAAATAGTTATATGGACACAATCCATATGACCCTTGATATTCATACTCCATAGCTATACCACTAAACCTTTGGACTGAAATAGTTAGGAAAGGTTGTTGTTTTTTTAAATAGCTGTTGTCATTGTAGAAATAAGTAAAGTATATCAAAGACCACTGGGAATAAAGATTTGGCGGTAGCAGAATCATTACAGGTGTAAGACTCGGATTCAAAATATGTAAAGGATAACAATACTTCATAAGATAATAGTAAAGGAGAGAATGCATGACAATGAAATTTAAAGCATTTTCTATTGTGAACTAACTAAAAGATTATACACTACGTCCGACTGAAAACTGGTCTTACAGAAGTAGCTAACTACTCAGTGAAGCTGAAGAAGTAATTGAGCATTCCATCATAAAAACAGATTTAAGGCTAAAATTTAAAATATCTTACAACTATATAACTTTATTAGCTAGACTCTGTCGGTTCACTCAACTATTCAGTTATGTACAATACATTTACATCTTTGCATAGTATGTATTTGATGCCTAAATTATTTCTTTATTATACTCTTATCATTGCCGTTTTTATCAATCACATTTTTGTTGTCATTCAGAATTATATTTATTCTGGTATTCTTTTGACTTATATCAGGGTGGTGTTATTACTATATTCATATTTATGATAATAATAATTATATTATAATATTAATAATAATAATAATAATAATAATAATAATAATATTAATAATAATAATAATAACAATAATAAGTAAATTCTTTCTTATCGTTTGTTTACCCCTGAATTATAAGACCACCACTAATATGTACTTTGTGCAATTTCAAGAAATGGTCGTATAATCCAGTAACAATTTATTGTATGTAATTGAGTATTTTACTTTAAACATGGACAATAGTTTGACAATAGCTGTACTAATTGCAAATCACTTCATTTGAAATTTTTGACTTTTAGTTTTGACTGCACAAAGCTGTGAAAAGGAATATACTAAATGTATATGTAAAATATTAAGTGTACATAATTATATATAGGAATACTAATTTGCCTTAGCATGATGGGAATAAACACTTTACCAGATTCTCTGTGTAATCATTTGCCTTTTATGAACACTGAAAGTATACAAAAAAATACACAAAATGTTTCATCTCAGCTGTAATTGCAGTATTTCAACTTCAAACATGATAGTTCATTTGTTTCTATTATTACTAGCTGTCTCCCTTCCTCCTACTTCCAAAAGCAGTAAGATGAATGTTTTGTATTCTGATAGTTACCTACTGTGTAGATATTATCATTCTTTCTTTGGAAAGTTAAAAATAAAACAAGATGGGAGCACTTACATTGAATTCAGGAACACTCAGCAGTTTGTCTGAGCTTAAACGAATAGGTCTTAACCATGCTGACTCTCTTTCAAATTTTCATTATTGTCATTGAGTCAAATTACTTTATCTTCGGTTGTATGCAGTTGACATTGATGGATGTCGTATCATTTACAATGATCCTGATGCTGTGGGAATACCGTATTTTGAAGATAGAAAGCAAAGCAGTGTTTATAGCTGTTTGCCAAGTACAGTAAATAATGACACTAACGTTCATGTCATTGGTGTTTATGAAGCTGGCTCAGGTCACTCCTTCAATTATCATCCCACTTACATCTCCAATGTGTGCTTGAATGTGAATGGGTCACTCATGGATAAGCCACTGATTCTAGTCTTGACTACCTACGAACCAGTCCATTGGGTCCTTCACATGCCTGAAGGAGTGGTCATCAATAAAGTGATACTGGTAACACATCAATAGGGTTTTAGTGCTAATACATGTAGTTTATTATCACACTTGTACAAAATACCTTACAGTGTTCGTATCATAACAGCTCGGTGCAATTCCCAGGAAATCAAGTTGTACAAGTAGAGGAAGGTCCTTCTTTCTTTGGTTTTGGATCAGATATTGGAGGTGGCAGAACAGAAGGACTTTTACAATATCTGTCCGACAGATTTGGTCCCGTGTCCTCTTTTACTGGAACATACCGAGCAGATCAATGGACAGTAAATATACCTGAAGCATTTATCAATCAAGCATCATTTGATATAGGTATGTTAACGGCTACTAGATGCTACTGCCAGGTTAATTCTCAGTCTATTTTGTTACCACTTGTTTGTAACAAACAATAAACTGATTACTCTAACTCAACCTTACTGTATAGCTACAACTACTTAGTGCTACTTTTATTTATGTACAATTTTGTGTTCTATACAAACATATTTTACTAAAAAGATGGTAATGATACTACTATGCGATCTGCACCAGTACAATTCATACCACATGCAGAAGAATCAACTGAAATGAGTAAGTTCAGTTTTATTATTATTATAATTCTAATTGTAATTGTTAATATTAATATTAATAATAATAATATTTTTATTATTATTATTATTTTATTATTATTATTATTATTATTATTATTATTATTATATTGTTATTATTGTAGCTATTGTTAGCTATTTTGGTATTGTGGTGGCTGCAGTGTTATTATTGTTGTTGTGATATTAGCTATTACAATCATTATCATTCTCATGACCATCACCTTCATCACAATCATCAAACCTCCTTTTTTTAAATAGTTTGCAATTGTTGCTGTTGCTATTGAATTTATGTGCATCATATTTTCTTACACAATTTTTATATTTGTCCAGATATCCAAGGTGAGTGCAGAATCACTTCAGGCAATGCCAATGCGATAGGAACTGCGTATTTTGAAGGCACACGGCAAAGAAGCGTTTATAGCTGTACGTCAACCACAAGCCACAGCAATTACCACCTCCATGTTATTGGTGTATATGAAGCGGGTTCGGGACACTCCTTCAATTATCATCCCACTTACACTTCTAATGTATGCATAACTATTAATGGGTCACTCTCAGATAAGCCACTAATCATAGTGCTGTCCACCTACGAGCCAGTCCAATGGGTCCTCCACATACCAGAAGGATTAGTCGTCAATAAAGTAATACTGGTAAAGGAATACTAGATAAATGCTCCCTACTATATGTATTCCAAATCTGTAGAATCAAGTTGATTAAGTGCAAGCATTGGAAAGTGAAAAATGTAACCTTTTAGCATGCAGGTGCTAATTATGTCAATGAATCATCTTTTTATCAGCAACTAATTACATTTTGATTGGCCTACGAGACAATTATCTAAAGTCACAGCATCAAATTCAGTTTGAGTCCATCAGTTCAACCTTATTTTAGTAGCTATTTGATTATTTCTTATCATTTCAATGAGCCACTATATTAAAATAATTCCTAATCTCAGTTCAGTGACTGCACATGTAACTAATTGTTTTGCAGTGTTCTTACCACAACACTTCAGTGTTATTTCCAGAAAATAGTGCGCTTCAAGTGGAGAGAGGACCTCGTCTTTATGGCTATGGATCTGACAGTGGAGGTGGTAGTACAGCAAGACTTCTACAATACCTTTCTAACTCACTGGGTCCTGTCTCTTCATTCACTGGAACATATCGGGCTGACAAATGGTTTATTAAACTACCTGGAATGTTCAGCAATAGTACAAGGACTCTAGGGCATGAATCTCCTGAATTATGTGTGTACACCAAAGGTATGTGACATAGCAATGATGTTGTCATAATATACTTCAGTCAAAGAAATATATGTGATTTATTTTTAATACTTGAAGGACACAATGTTAATATGATTCCCTCAGGAACTCTCAGGTTTAACATTATTGGTGAAATAGAACTTAAATTTCAAACTTCATAACACCTACATTCAGTCCAAAACATTTATGATGTTCATTTTGAAGGAAAAAAATAGGATATAGAGAGTAGCTTCTAAAAAGTAGTAGTAACCAAATCCTATTAGTCAATAGCCCTCATTATACTGCCAGGGGTACTCACAACTCATAATTATTATAGTTTGTTATTATTTTACTGTCTAAGTTCCTGTTAAATTCATTGTGTTCCACTACCTTTGTTAACAGGAAATTCACACAACTATTTGGCATCTTACTTCATTTGGTTGCATTACATTACTTTATCTACAGATATAAATGTATAAGCGAGCCTTATTTTTACCAGCTGTAGTAAAAATTGCAAATTCCTGCACTATATTAAAGAAAATGGATTAAATTGGCATGTTTATACTTAGTAAAAATAGTTACTAACATCTTTAAAGGATTGCAAGTGGTGTGATTGCTATGCCTTAGTCTAGCCTTTCAAACTGAAACAATTATGAAACTATGTCTCTTTCTTCCATTATATAATTGCCTTCATTGTTTTGAGAATAAGTGAACTTCACAGTAACAATTATAACAATATTGAAACATAAATAATATCGTGTGAAGTATTATTAATGATAAGTTATGATAACTGTCCATGCAATTTACGCGAAACAATATCAAACCATTGTGAGTCATGTTGTGATAACTTCAGAACTTTAATTAATGTGATATTCAGCGTGAAGTGTGCAGCCAAATAAAGCTGATGACTATGAGAGAATTGCCTAGAATGATTTCTGCAGTACAAGATTTAACGTGTACTCATTATAGCTACCATGTATTTTCCTAAGGAGTTACAAAAATAATTCTGAGTGAAAGTAGATATGAAGAAAAAAAAAACACTGATTGAATAATGCCATGTGTATCAAAGAAGTGATTATTATTAAGATGATTATAAGACTCTGCTATTTAGTGTTTCAACAAACAAGCCCAAATAATGAAACAAGTAATTTTAAAAAAAATTACATACAAATATTTATCTTAGAAAAAAACTATCTATTGCAGTCTGCATTTATGGTCTTCTTTCCTGGTGGTAAGAACCTCTTTCAATTGTTTCTCAATTATTTCATATATTACGTACCATGCAGGTTTAACCACTATAGAAATCAGTGACTATGAATACTTCTAGGCAGCTGCAAGTGTTTCTACACGATCAACTAATCTTAATTTTTTTGCAAGTGGCTAATTGATTTCATATTCAAATCCAGTTTATTCTCCCTTGAACCTAGTCTCAGTTGAAATATCACAGGCTTCGTGGGACGGGCCATAAATAACAAATCCAATAGCATTGTTATTGCCTTACATAGGGAAGCAGTCAACAATATTGGCTAAAGTAGCTAATTCAGACATGGGCTGCGATTTTGTAATTATGCTAGGATTACTTTCTGAATGTAGTTTAACATAGTTAAATGTAGTTAACGGAGATGTATCCCACGTCACGAACATGCATGTAAGGTTGATGAAGAACCCGAGTACTGCGACCATGCGCAAAGCATTTATAATTATTATTATTTTATTATTATTATTATATTATTGTTGTTATTGTAGCTATTGTTAGCTATTTTGGTATGGTGGTGGCTGCGGTGTTATTATTGTTGTTGTGATATTAGCTATTACAATCATTATCATTCTCATGACCATCACCTTCATCACAATCATCAGACCTCCTTTTTTTAAATAGTTGCAGTTGTTGCTGTTGCTATTGAATTTATGTGCATCGCATTTTCTTACACAATTTTTATATTTGTCCAGATATCCAAGGTGAGTGCAGAATCACTTCAGGCAATACCAATGCGATAGGAACTGCATATTTTGAAGGCACACAGCTAAGAAGCGTTTATAGCTGTACGTCAACCACAAGCAACAGCAATTACCACCTCCATGTTATTGGTGTAAATGAAGCGGGTTCGGAACACTCCTTCAATTATCGTCCCACTTACACTTCTAATGTATGCATAAATATTAATGGGTCACTCTCAGATAAGCCTCTAATCATAGTGCTGTCCACCTACAATCCAGTCCAATGGGTCCTCCACATACCAGAAGGATTAGTCGTCAATAAAGTAATACTGGTAAAGGAATACTAGATAAATGCTCCCTAATGTATACCAAATCTGTAGAATCAAGTTGATTAAGTGCAAGCATTGGAAAGTGAAAAATGTAACCTTTTAGCATGCAGGTGCTAATTATGTCAATGAATCATCTTTTTATCAGCAACTAATTACATTTTGATTGGCCTACTAGACAATTATCTAAAGTCACAGCATCAAATTCAGTTTGAGTCCATCAGTTCAACCTTATTTTAGTAGCTATTTGATTTTTTCTTATCATTTCAATGAGCCACTATATTAAAATAATTCCTAATCTCAGTTCAGTGACTGCACATGTAACTGATTGTTTTGCAGTGTTCTTACTACAACACCTTCAGTGTTATTTCCAGAAAATAGGTGCGCTTCAAAAGGGAGGAGGAGGACCTCGTTATTGATGGCTATGGATTGACAGTGGGGGTGGTAGTAAGCAAGGACTTCTACAATACCTTCTAACTCACTGGGGTCCTGTCTCTTCATTCACTGGAACATATCGGGCTGACAAATGGTTTATTAAACTACCTGGAATGTTCAGCAATAGTACAAGGACACTAGGGCATGAATCTCCTGAATTATGTGTGTACACCGCGGGTATGTGACATAGCAATGATGTTGTCATAATATACTTCGGTCAAAAAAATATATGTGATTTATTTTTAATACTTGAAGG
>WLWD01000439.1_pt1 | contig 68360 bp, 61 predicted proteins | sample 6712731 | NCBI WGS metagenome assembly WLWD01 (sample SAMN12718690, study PRJNA576275) | sponge metagenome | isolation source: marine sponge | host: Mycale hentscheli | place: New Zealand: South Island, Marlborough, Capsize Point | collected 2014-11-01 | reverse complement strand
CGCACCAGCTTCAGGTCTGTTCCTCGGGAATGCTGATGGATTAACTTTCATAATGCAGGCTTGAGCAATAGATAAACAATCTAATGGACACACTTCTTAATAATTCTGAAAAACAGCAAATTGTGCATAAAGTTGTTCAGAAAAAAGCTGTTGAGTCCATTAACAAATAAAAGCATCAGTTTGAAAACAGAAAATTGACACAATTAAGCAGAATTTCGTGAAATAAATTAATAATATTTACTACTTAATGGTATTCTATGGTTATGATTTATAATGGTATTCTGTGAGTTTGTTGTTTGTATAGTTGGTGAAAGTTCACTTCAGTTAATTGCGGTCCTTCCTTCAATTGCAATATACCTTAGTCTTCCAAGATAATTCTAGACCCGAGATGATTTTTAATTAAATAAGTGTTCTTTTAGCAAAATTGGGTGTGGTCAATCAAACGCGTGGCCCGCCTCCTTCTTAAAGTCTCTCTCTCCCCCTCCCAGAAAAAATCCTGTATGAAACCCTGTATATGTCAAAAGGGGAAATGCCCGTAAATTTTCCTCGTTCAGCTAAAGTTACTTTTCACACCCACCCCCACTCTTGAAGGGAAGTTCCTTACCCTTCTTTGAATACTGTTTCCTCTTATCTTTTTAACACACTCCCACAATGTACACCAAACTAGATTTCCCTTCCAGTAATTTTTTCAAGCATAACTGTGTCACAATGTTCTTACCATAATCTAGATGCATTCTCAAATTTGAAACTCGATATCGTATCTCTCGTTTCATGCTCTTGAATGCTACCTGCTGCTGATTTAGCTGGTTATAATGTTTGACTTCGTATGCACTTTCTGCTCCTAGTCTCCTCCACAATTTTCTGTACTATTTCTGAGGGGCATCATTGTTTCATCTAGAAATTTTGCAAGGGGAGGGGGCAAAGTAGACTTTTGAAAATTTAAGGGGGGGGGGGGGGTGAACTTCAAAATTAAAAGTAAAAAAACTGACGTTTGATATGTATGCCACCTCAAAATCCCAGGGGGCACTTGGGGATACAAAGAGAGGGAGAAGAAAATTATTTCTTCCCCCCCCACCCCCACCCCCCGTTCCCCCCCCCCAAATGAAATCCTGGGCATTATAGCCATTTTAGGTGGGCTTTCTGTAAAAATTATACACTGGTGTCTAAGAAATTGTCCTCCTCCCCTCACTAAGAGAAGATTCTACATGATTTTTTGTCTATGCTATTCAAGGTACAAGAGTAGATATTTGCAGGGAGTCCTCACGGTTAATGTCGCATGTGAGCTAGCCTGGTGTACAAAATCCATTGCTAGAAATCAACAGTTAACATGATCTCAGTAAGGAGTGAATTACATAATATTTCTTTACTATATAGTAGCCCTGGTTTGCTGCATGTTGAAAGTAATAGTAGCCGCTGCGTTTATTCACTAAAATACAGTATAATCTCAGTTGCCACATTTTATTGATGGAAATGCTACAAATGGCTAGCGCCTAAATTCGTCTAGAGAGGTGACACCACACATACGTGCACAAACACACTCACATACAAGCGGACACATGGAATTTTACCTCAATCTAGACCCAAGAGTGTTTTGTTTTGTTTGCTTCTGTGGCTCACCACTAATGTTATAATAGATAATAGAGAATTGTTGTATGTGTAGAATGGAATGTTCAAATCTTGTCAAACTGTTCAAGTTATTGATATGAGAAATCACGACTGCTCCTCTACCCGCTTGGTTCCACTTACTTGCATTTCTGGAAATGGTAAGTATGGTAATGAAGTTACTATATGCTGCAACTGACAATTAAACATTTAAACATATTTATGACTGATATTATATATGTATATATCTAAAACTGCCCTCAGAATTTTAGCGAACTTTTCACTAACAGCTAGCTGCAATCAATAAGAAAAAGACCAATGGATATGGTAATACACTATTTACTCCTTATGAGTAGGTATTGGGCCATACTGTACTCTGCAGTGTCCTGCAGCATTAGCTGGCTTAGCAAGGGTTTCATTGTCTTCTAAACCAGTCATATAGTCAGCGCTGTGAAAAACATTGAAACAGTCCTGTGGCTGGAGAGCGACACATTGGTCACACACATATATAACGTACCAAAACTAAATTTAAATTGTCTCCAGTAAATGAGGTGCTCGCTTGACTCACCAAAATATTCTATAAGCTATTTTTCATGATAAGTTTATCTCTCAATTGTTTATTTGTTTTTTTAATAATTACCTTATTATTTATTTTAAGCTAGATGCACAATATGTATTATAGTATTTTGAAAATCATGTAAAATGTAGGTGAAGAGCATGAGATCAAATTTACAGCATGCACATGTGAACCACTTGTGACAACTATGGTGCGAGCACGCCTTTGGCCTTCATCTTCTCAGCGACCTCAGTTTGCCTTTTCATTTGAGTTTTTAAATTGGGCGGAAGCTCTTCTCCTGGAGGCTCAGGTATCATTACATGATTTCAGCAAGGCTGTTGGCTTCAAGTGCAGGCATCTTTTGACTAAGGCAAGTATTTTAATTTGTGGTTTGTAGAAATCAACTTATGTTTGTCACTGTTGCAGGGAAAAGAATTTTATGCTGTATTAATCGATTGTTTTGAAGAGTACAGATGGCTAAAGGTAGAACTGCGGCAGTTGTCCCTCATTTGTCCTGGCCTTGACAAAGGCAATGTGTGTCCAGCTTGCCCCAAGGTAACTGATGAAATAATAAAAATAGTATGAACTACTCAATATGTATGTATAGCCTGCTTGAAAATAGAATGGTACATTTAAGTTCACCAACATTTTAACCCTAGCTCAGGTCCTTGTCAGGATGATTGTTGAATGTTTTGAAAATTTTTGTTGAAAGATATGATGGGCAACAGAGCTTGAGGTTGTATGTGTATTGGGGCCAACAGCCTGTTTTTTTTTGTTGTTGTTTTTTTTTTTCAATCCAATGTCTTCGTTGAAGTGTATGTCATCTGGAGTTAATGTGATGTGCAATGCCTCATTAAATCTTAGTTCTTATTTATTTATTTATTTGTTCATTTTAAAATTTGCTTTTTTATTATTTTATTGTTTTATTATTATTATTGTGTCTGTGCTCTACTTGTATTTGCTTATGTGAATGTAATGTTGCAAGCCATAAACCAGCTCGTTTGTGTCATTCCATACACTATCACATTGAATTTGACTTGGTCTCTGTGTTTATTTAGTATGCTCTTTTCTTTAGGAATCTGGAGTGTTAGTTATATCTGCTGATGCATTGTTTGGTCTTCCGAGGAAAAAGGCTGCAGGAATTAGCCATAGAAATGCTTTGCATGGATCTGTGTTTTTTGGTGACCAAAGTGAAGTTGATGAATATGTAGCCTCATATAATATGACCACCACTAAAGTGCCGAAGGTATGTTTAATAAAATACTGCAACAACAACAAGCAAAACAGAGTTACAGAGTGACTTAAAGCTTAATTAAGTTTATTTTATTTATTTATTTTATTGGTATTTATTTGTTTATGTTTTTATTTGCTTGTATTTTCTTCTTTTTTTTATTTGTTTAACATTTATCAATTAAGTTAGAAGGATCCACTGTAATAGAGAGGGAAAGCAGTAACAAGGAAAGCACCACAAAAGATAATCGTGAAAAAATAATGACTTTAAAAAAAAAAAAAGAAAAGAAAAGAAAAACTCGCAAACAAAAAAATAAGCCTTATTAAATGAATCATACATCCCTTGTAGTCCCTCGATCCTTCTAACCAGTAAGGCTTGCACTTTGATATTTCAGATCATTACAAGGTATTTTACTCATCAAGTGAATGTGTACATCTACGGGTTATGGTATTGATGGGTTATATTCACTTTCATCACAACTCTAATGTTTGGAACAGCATGAAGCTCTCTATGTATTAATCAGTTATCCCAACATGTTGGGACAAAGGGACGTTTAGATAGTTGGACACCAAAGAAGAAAATGTAATCTACTGAAAGGGTGTGGTCAAGTAATTTTTCATGTTAGCTCGTGCCACAATAGTATTGTGGGTGTTTGGTTAGCTGATTCTTTGAGATCAAATAACTGACTTTTTACTGTTTATGTATTACATAATTTGCATTATGTATAAATAACCAATTCTGACCCTGTTATGTATAGTTTATTTTTCATCTCTTGACTTTTTCTTATAGGTGTGTAGCACTTTCCTTGCCGGTGATAGTTTAAGATCTTCTAAACGTTACCATGCTTTAGATGAAACAGCATTGTTTGGCGTTGCCTGCAGACATGAATTCCCTCTTTTTTTCATTAATTTAAAGCACGGGGAACGGTAAGTTGGAAATAATAAATACCAGCATGATGTATTTTGCATGTTTTCACTGCTTAAGGGCGTGAGCTGCACACCATTTTCATGCAGGGTTTGTTTTGTTGTTTGTTGTTGTTTTTTGTTTTTTTAGTGAAGGGGGCTGCAGAAGCTTCCACTGAGAATGTTATTGCCCCTACTGTCTTGGACGTCAGACTTAAAATCGAATACTTTACAATTGTATTCTTTTCCTCACACACAAGTCTAGTTTTGCCCCCGCAATACTTTGTACTATTCTAGTTGCCCCAACTGTTACGCAAAGGTAGAAAATCACTGCCATGTATCAGATTTTGTTTTGTGTGAGGCCTGGTTTTCTAGCAACATCAAGTGTTAGCGAAATTGGCAACACTTCCTTTACATGTAATGATATTAATTCATGTCTTGTGGCCTTTAGATTGTCATATATTGTCTGGCTATTGCACAACCTGATACAACGTATTCCTGCACTTGTTGAAATCCACGTCATGTACGATATTGCCTGTACTCTGGTCCAACATCTCAAGAATTCCAGGGATGGTGGTCCTTTATTAGAACGAGTCCAGTTTAGTTTACCTTCATTTCATGCTTATGGGCATAAAGCATCTTGCCAGGTACATTATACATTAATTATTTGGCACTTGTCATTATTAACTGAGACCATTCTGGGAGTTTCTTGAGTGATGAGGGAGGGGTGAAAATAGAAGACATTTTGTTTTTACAAGAATCGATAAATTTAAGTTTAGGAGCAAAAAACTATGTAGAAAAAAAATACCTATACCAAGTTCTGTATGTCATTTTTAATTGCTTGGTATGAGTCATAAGTGCAACTGGAATACTTCACCATTTTTAGTAGTTAGTATAATTCAGTTAACTAAAGCAATAGCATGCATTTCATTACTTGATCAAAATAAACATTGTAGGTTTTCTAACTAGTAAGTGTTTTTTGTTGCTTTTTTGTTTGCTAGGCTCTATTCAGTCCTCTTCATAGTACAGGTGTTGGATTATCCGATGGTGAAGTCATGGAACGGATGTGGTCTATTCTTAGGAGATTCTCTCGCATGACAAAAGAAATGCGCCCAGCCCACAGAGTAGATGTTCTTACTCATGCCTTATTGTATTATGGACTAAGAGTGAAATATAAACTACGTAAGAAAATTTCATTTTGTTTGAAGCAGTTCAACAATAATATGTATATACTATTTCACTTACACATGTAGCAAAGCTACTGGGCAGTCGGTGGATAAGGGCCACTGAACTCCATAAAGAGACTGTGTCGGCATTTCAGCAGTTGCGCTCCACTCTGTCTAGCACTTTGATGGAACCACTGTCAGATGTCAAAGTAGAGCAGTGGATTGTGGAATACAGGAAGGTCTTAACTGATAGTGCAGAGAATATTTTTGGTAAATTTTGAATGTGTGTGTGTGTGTGTATGTGACTGTCTGAGAGATACCCTGGTCAATGTGTCATGCGTAAACATCAGGAAAAGATTTTAATGTTGTATATTGGGAATGTCTTAAGCTACGTCAGTAAAACTTGAAGAGCTCAATTATCTTCATGCTGACAACTCTGTAAGTGCAAAAACAGACAACTTTTTTTAAATGAGGCTGTACTATCTCTGATTTTCCTGTCATAGGTTGTGTGTGTGTGTTGTGGAGTGTATTTACGTGGTGTTGTGTGTGTGTGTGTGTGTGTGTGTGTGTGTGTGTGTGTGTGTGTGTGTGTGTGTGTAGCTGCTTCAGAGTGGAAGTGTTCCTATTTTGTGCTTCTCCAAAGTTATTATCTAGCCAGGTCAGTACATGTCTTTGTGTGTGCGCACATATATTATATATCAGGGATTTTTGTATATGGGCATTCCCCCTCTCCCCCTTAAAAAGGTTAAGCCCTCCCCCCTTGTTAAAATGTCTATGCTCTTCCTTAAAAACAGTACCCTTAAACTTTTTAACTTTCGTATTTAAGCTAGGCCCTTCTCAAATACTAAAATTACCAATTTGCTACCCATGAAACTTTGTTCCAAAAGAAACTCCTATGTGTGTGCGTGCGTGTGCAAAATTGAAGTGTTTGCTTATACAATAGGGAAGAGATGATAGGAACTTCAGGTGTGTCCATTCCTATTACATCTGCAAAACAGAGAATTGCAAGGTTGGTTTATACATGTAGGAGAAAGTAATAGAATCCCCTCCTTCCTCTTTGTCTCCCTGCTTGCATGCATGCACACACGCACACACACACGGCACAAATATACGCACTCATGCACACATTCTTTGTTGGTGAACTTTAGTGCAAGGTAATTAATGATTATTATTATTATTGAAATTATTGCAGCCTTGAAAGTCAGCTCAAAGAGATGGAGGTGAAATACAATATTCAAAGCCGATGGGACCCTGGAGATTGTGACTATCAAGAGTGCAAAGTACAATATTTGAAGGAAAAAGAAGAGCGTGCGTATACAGCTATGTGGTCTTGTGTTGTGAAGAGACACTACCTCCTTCGCATGAAAGCAAAATATGCAGGTATTTAATTTCCTTCCTCCTCTCTCTCCTAGTGAGGCCAGTTTGATTGCTATGTATTTTTGGCTCTAACAATTTCTTGTTGTTGGGTTGTGTTGTTTTTGTTTTGTTTTTACTTTGTTGTTGTTGTTTGTGTGTGTGTTTATTAGATGGCCAAAAGATAGCCAAGAAATTATCAACTAGTATATCAAAGGAGACCAGAGCAGCTAAACGTCTACTGGATGAATATGTTGCAGCTGCCTATGAAATAGATAAGTCAAAGCCCCTACCATCTGTTCAAGAAGTTCTTTCCCTCAACTCTGATTTTTGGATGTCCAGACACCATGTCAGTACATCTGATTCTATCCCCTGGAAGACAAAGGAGGAACTCGTACAGACGTATTTATTGATTAAACGGTGTGAAGAAGAAAAATCAATGCTGACAGCAGACATGATATCAACTTTAAAGTACTGGCAAAATCATGTGAACTCTGTCACCTCGAGACTTGAAGGGATAGGGGATCAAAAAACACAGTATGAACATGGACTACAATGTGTACTTCAACGTTCTTTATTACTTGCTGAATTCCAGCATCATCGGGCAGCAAATACCTTCTCCCGTTTTATTCAAGTACCTAATGAAGTGTTGCTTAAGTCCACTAAACTTAGTGATAACACGGAAATCGACTCAGACTCGTCAGATGAAAGTGACTCGGACTCTGATTCTGAATGAACCTATTGTCCATTTCAACTCATCTGCATATTTTTCTGTATTAATGAGCTATGCAAAGTTGTATAGTTGTAATAATCAAAGAAGATCTGGCATACCGACTTACCAGCGAACATTAAGTGATAACTGCAAACTGCAGAGAACACATAATGGGAATATATGACCAACAAAGCCAATTCAATAGTATGGCTCTCTAAATGCTCTTAAATAAGCCAGTACATCATAAGACATACATAGCAAAAAATCTAGTTGAATAGGTGCAGGTGTACTTATGATCAACTATCCTAAATAATGCATAATTAGGTGGGTATCTCAAGTCATCTTGAGTGGAGGTGTGTATATTCAGTCATCCTGAGTGGAGGTGTGTATTCTCAGTTCCATCTTGAGTGGAGGTGTGTACGCAGGTCATCTTTGAGTGGAGGGGTGACTGCTGGTCATCTTGAGTGGAGGCGGTGTAGCAGGTCGCTTGAGTGGAGGTGGTATCTCATCATCTAGAGTGGAGGGTGTATGCAGGTCATCTTGAGTGGAGGGGTTGGGTGTATCTCAGTCATCGAGTGGAGTGTGTATCTCAGTCATCTTGAGTGGAGGTGTGTTGTATCTCCGTCATCTCGAGTGGAGGTGTGTATGCAGGTCATCTTGAGTGGAGGTGTGTATCTCAGTCATCTCGAGTGGAGGTGTGTATGCAGGTCATCTTGAGTGGAGGTGTGTATCTCAGTCATCTTGAGTGGAGGTGTGTATCTCAGTCATCTCGAGTGGAGGTGTGTATGCAGGTCATCTTGAGTGGAGGTGTGTATCTCAGTCATCTTGAGTGGAGGTGTGTACGCAGGTCATCTTGAGTGGAGGTGTGCGTGCTGGTCATCTTGAGTGGAGGTGTGTACGCAGGTCATCTTGAGTGGAGGTCTGCGTGCTGGTCATCTTGAGTGGAGGTGTGTATGCAGGTCATCTTGAGTGGAGGTGTGTATGCAGGTCATCTTGAGTGGAGGTGTGTACGCAGGTCATCTTGAGTGGAGGTGTGTATGCAGGTCATCTTGAGTGGAGGTGTGTACGCAGGTCATCTTGAGTGGAGGTCTGCGTGCTGGTCATCTTGAGTGGAGGTGTGTATGCAGGTCATCTTGAGTGGAGGTGTGTATGCAGGTCATCTTGAGTGGAGGTGTGTATGCAGGTCATCTTGAGTGGAGGTGTGTACGCAGGTCATCTTGAGTGGAGGTGTGTATGCAGGTCATCTTGAGTGGAGGTGTGTACGCAGGTCATCTTGAGTGGAGGTGTGCGTGCTGGTCATCTTGAGTGGAGGTGTGTACGCAGGTCATCTTGAGTGGAGGTCTGCGTGCTGGTCATCTTGAGTGGAGGTGTGTATGCAGGTCATCTTGAGTGGAGGTGTGTACGCAGGTCATCTTGAGTGGAGGTGTGTACGCAGGTCATCTTGAGTGGAGGTCTGCGTGCTGGTCATCTTGAGTGGAGGTGTGTATGCAGGTCATCTTGAGTGGAGGTGTGTATGCAGGTCATCTTGAGTGGAGGTGTGTATCTCAGTCATCTTGAGTGGAGGTGTGTATCTCAGTCATCTCGAGTGGAGGTGTGCATGCAGGTCATCTTGAGTGGAGGTGTGTATGCAGGTCATCTTGAGTGTATGTGTATGCAGGTCATAATTAAAAGTGAAGGTGTGCATGCAGGTCCTCATGGCGTATTGTAGCTATATGTGGCTGATATTAACTAAATCATTCCCCTATAATACGTAGTTTCACTTTTGTAACTAAATTGTTATGAATTTTCATACACTAGCAATTAAACATCAGTTTTCCATGGCATACACTTCTCACAAAACCATTTTATACCATGATACTCACTTACATCAGTTATGTTTACACAAGAGAAGTGGTACCATTCACCACATGATGAACAACATATCATACCGGAACACTTGTCATCTGGCATCCTGCAGTTGCAATATATTTCCTCTTCTTGAAACAGCTTGACTGCTCCTCCAAATGCAATGCGGCGCTTACGCACGATGGGAAACCGGGTTATTGTTCTATTTTCCAAACACTCCAGCAAGTGTTGCCGCAGTCTCTTAATGTCCCAAATACAATTGCAGACTTTGCTACGGTTGCCGAAGACGGAGCAGACTTTGCTACAGTTGATGAAGACGGAACAGACTTTGCTACAGTTGATGAAGACGGAACAGACTTTGCTACGGTTGCCGAAGACGGAGCAGACTTTGCTACAATTGCCGAAGACGGAGCAGACTTTGCTACAGTTGATGAAGACGGAACAGACTTTGCTACAGTTGATGAAGACGGAACAGACTTTGCTACGGTTGCCAAAGACGGAGCAGACCTCATTACGGTTGACTTTGCTAACGTTGCTGAAGACGGAGCAGACTTCGCTACAGTTGATGAAGACACAGCAGACTTTGCTACGGTTACCGAAGATGGAGCAGACCTCACTACTGTTGACTTTGCTACGGTTGCTGAAGACAGAGCAGACTTCGCTATCTTTTCTGAGGACAGAGCAGACTTCGATACTGTTGTTGAGGATGGATGAGACTTGTTAACTGAGGACGAAGAAGAATTAGCAACTGAAGATGAAAAATGACCAGAGTCTGAAATAGCCTTGTCAGCAGAAAAAGTCCCGCAAATAGGTGGTGGAGCACCTATACAAAGAGAAATACTACAAGTCATATTTAATTGAACTAAGCTAAATACAGCAGACCCTCACTTATCCAAACCCTTTTTATCCTAACTTCTTTATACTCAATCACCATTCCTGTAAATTATACTTACATTAATTAGAATTGTGCTGTGCATTAAATAGATGGGAAATCTGGTCCCCATTCAAAATGACTGGGTTTTTTTTTATATCAAAATCTTATGCATATTCAAGCAACCCTCAGTCTCCAGCTTTTCAGATAAGTAACAGCAATTACAAACAAGCCATTAAAAACATACAAAAATTGTCTGCTTACCATAAAAAATTAAACTATAGAGATAGTCTAGGTGCTGATGAGACAGAGCCGTTAACACAGATTCGGAACCTGACACATTATATTTGTCATTGCAAAATGCAACTGCAAACCCCCGATAGCCAAGCTGTTCCAGTTCTGCAAACTGAAAAAAAAAAAAGGAAAAAAGAAAAAAAACAACTTGTTGTAACCTGATACATCACCAAACCTTTTCAATTACCATTTTTTGCATCTGGCAGAATATTTGCCTAGCTTTTCTTCCTACTTGACGTTCGGACAACTCAACATCAGGTGTTACATCTTGAATGTAATGATCCTTCTCCTCTTCATTTAGCGTCTCATACAGTTTGCTAGCATCCTTCAAAAGTTGAATGTTACCACTCAACTTGGACTTCTTCCCTCCTACATATAAGATGATAGTAAAAAATAACGATCAATATTTAAAACAAGAATACCTTCTGATTCAGCAAACTTCTTCACAAAACACTGCCACTTTGTTAATTGTCTGGTTGGTTTAGGCAAACCAATCACTTCAGCTACAGCCTTCTTCCTCCTATTTTTTCGTCTTATCCAATCCTACAAATCAAAACAAAAGAACATTGTCTACCACTACGCTCAATAAATTTCTCCATAAAGACGAGTAATACTCATAACCCCATGATTGCATGTACATGACATGTTAAGTGAATACATACTCACTGGTGCAGTCGTGAGCCGAGTAACAGTCGCTATGGACTTCTGCTAATCAAATAATTTGTTTTTTGTTATCGCAATTCGGACACTTGACCAGTCAACAAAAAAATTAACCTTTTTTGTATTGTTATGTGACGTAGTTCTTCGAGAAAAGAAAAGAAAAACAACATTGAAGCCATACAGACTTCTTTAGTATTTTTAAATCATTGAAAAACTGCTCACAGGTAAGATGAATTTAAGACAGTCCCGCACCCAAAATATTTTCCAGTTATGGACTTCAAACACTCAGATTATGTTGCAAAGAAGCCTAAAAATAGTCTTCCGTTTAGAAGCTCATAAATAACAGCTTCCTATCAAAATAATTAAAAACAGTAGACCTGGGTCAAGCTTCAATAATCTGCAAGCTCTGATTCTTGCTAGCATTGTTTATAGGCTGTCTGAAGATATATTGGGTGCATTAGTTGTCCTGATAAATCTAGTAAATACCTGATCAAAATGCTTAATCAGTGAATTTGGATTTGGTATCACTACCAAGCCCCTTCCATCCAAAAGTAACAAAACAACAAACAAACAAATGTAAACTCTTTAGCTTGTAGTCCCCCTCTTGAGAGACCACCCTGACAAGAAAATTTCCTCACAGTTAAGACCACTTCTAAAAAGACTGAAAGTATGCTTTTCATTATCCCCTAATCAAAGACAACAGCTCTTGAGAGACCACATTTACTGGGACCGTAGGGTGGTCTTTGGAAAGGGGGACTACTTACATTATTCTTCATTCACCGACAAGCCAATTGCTTGTGAAATTTCGCAAACTTTTAAAAACAAATAAACATGCATAATGGTTCTAGAAGTTAAACACATCAGTCTGTGAAAAAAGAAGCACAATTCCATAATTTTATCAATTTATTCACTGAACAAATGTTATTTTTATTATTTTTCAATCACTTGTGATATTCTTGGGGGAGGGGAACTGAGCCCTTGGGAAAGGGGGAATCCCAGTTCCTCCCCCCTTCCTCTGTACGAAACCTTGTACCTACAATTTTTTTTTTCACATTTTAGGACTTACGACACAATTAAAATCCCACAATTTGGTCATAGTCTCCTCTCTCGTGCTTATAAGTAACAACTATAGTTGGCATAAATTTCTGAGCCCACTCACTTTGACACATGCTCATTACTAATATGCTGAAAGAAATAAAGCCTACAAACATTAAAAAAGGGGAAAAGAAAAAGAAAAAAGAAAAAAGGATGGGTGGGTGGGTGGGATGAGGGAGAGCACCTTTTGTTCACCTTAATTTAATTGTAAACATATTATATATTCATGCAGCTAGACTTGAGAGAGTTTTGCTTGCTCGTCAGCAAACAGCTATTATCCATAAGTCAGTATTTCATACAGGGGGGGAGCCCTGGGATCCCCCCCCCCCCCCCCCCCCCCCCCCCCCCCACACTCATTTCTTTACACAAACTTTTATAATAGAAATATACTAATTACAGTCTAATGCGCCTATTTTTTTTCTTTAAAAATGTCTAGAATTTCATTAAAATCAACTTCCTTCATGAGCAGATTACCTTAAATATGTTTGCTAACACACATATAATAACCTATAACCAAGTATGAAAGCAGCCACAAAAATATGCAGTCAGGTTGTGAATAGGATTTCAAAAGTTTTAACTTTCATCATGCACATACTTTGTAGGATTTTTCAAATGTTTCGGGTTGTAACCCTACAAGTAATCATATGCTGTGAAATCACCTAATAAAAATATAGTATTTCTACTTCAAACGATTGAGTTTTCTCAGTTTATCTTAACAATAGTCCCATTATCCGAATGTTAAGACTGCAATTTTAATATTTCTGAAAAGTAATTTCAGTCTGAATTCATAATTCATCCTTTAAAGCAGGAAGCACCATATATAGAGATTAAAATTTCATTTGCGCATGTATCGTTCCACCTCCCCCCCCCAAGCAAAAAATCCTGTATGAATCCCTGTAAGTTGTGATCTGTACCAGGTTGGTACCCTCAATTCTCTCTTATCCGGACTTCTCTAATGTGACAGTCTTTGTGAAAAATGTGAACATTACCAACAGTGCTTAACACATACACACCCTTAACAATACACACACACATACACACCCTTAACACACACACACACACACACACACCCTTAACACACACACACACACACCCTTAACACACACACACACACACACCCTTGACATACACATGTGCACACATGCATGCACACACTCGCGTGGCAAACACACATATGCATACACACACTTTCAATAAGGCATTTCTGAGATCTCACAAAGACAGTGATCACTTGATGCTTAAACTCCCTGGATGACATGTAATTAGGCATACATAGTAAGTTAGCTTTGGTAAAGACCATATTAAAAACAACTTTTTTGGCAAGTATACTCCTGTTAAATGTTTGTATACCAAAATATATAGACATGAGACAGTCACCTGCATCACAACCATTATCACAGTAACATCCAGAATCAAGCAATTCATAGATCGCGAATATTTTATTATCCTCACTACCATCTTGGTGCACAACATACAATCACAATTCAAGCAGTGATTTGACATGAATTGCCATGTAAATAGAGGTGGCTGGTTACTTATAGATCCGCTTATACTTCCGCTAAAGTATCCTTTTTCAATGTAAAATCAGAAGCCAACACTTTAACAGGCAAGGTGCAACCCTTTTCCATACCAAAAGTACTGATGCCATAAGTCGGCATGGAACATCAACTTTAATGATACACATTCAATTTACTGAAATCCTGTTTCTGCACAAGTGGATGTATAGCATGGTTCAAGTCCATTTCTCCATGTAGTGGCTAAGTAAATGGTTTGACTATGCCAGACTATCCCACTCACTCACCATCCTGCCTGCCAGTTTATTCACATGCAATAATCAAAATGTCACTATATCGTTATTAAAAATTTCACTAACCTGGTGAAAAACACTAGACCTGATACATAATTTCTAATAGCAAGCAAACGCTAACACACCTGAATTTGTTTGAGTTTAAGACCAGTACCCTCAATGGCAGCCCTGATCTCTTCCTCATGATCCTTTCCCCAGCCAGTCATACCATGGGAGTATAGGCTTTCTAGGATAGCTGTAGCACTGCTTGGAAACTTCCCACACCCAGAAGTTACTCTTCCAACACTGGCCGCTACGGACTCAGCTCCTAACTCATCGGGAGACTCGATGTCAAATTCTAGGTCGGGCTCGGCCATAACTATTACAAAATGTCACTATATCGTTATTAAAAATTTCACTAACCTGGTGAAAAACACTAGACCTGATACATAATTTCTAATAGCAAGCAAACGCTAACACACCTGAATTTGTTTGAGTTTAAGACCAGTACCCTCAATGGCAGCCCTGATCTCTTCCTCATGATCCTTTCCCCAGCCAGTCATACCATGGGAGTATAGGCTTTCTAGGATAGCTGTAGCACTGCTTGGAAACTTCCCACACCCAGAAGTTACTCTTCCAACACTGGCCGCTACGGACTCAGCTCCTAACTCATCGGGAGACTCGATGTCAAATTCTAGGTCGGGCTCGGCCATAACTATTACAAAATGTCACTATATCGTTATTAAAAATTTCACTAACCTGGTGAAAAACACTAGACCTGATACATAATTTCTAATAGCAAGCAAACGCTAACACACCTGAATTTGTTTGAGTTTAAGACCAGTACCCTCAATGGCAGCCCTGATCTCTTCCTCATGATCCTTTCCCCAGCCAGTCATACCATGGGAGTATAGGCTTTCTAGGATAGCTGTAGCACTGCTTGGAAACTTCCCACACCCAGAAGTTACTCTTCCAACACTGGCCGCTACGGACTCAGCTCCTAACTCATTGGGAGACTCGATGTCAAATTCTAGGTCGGGCTCGGCCATAACTATTACAAGAAGGCAAGACAGCAAAGGCGCCACGTGGAAATAGATTTAATAATAAGGTAATTAAAAGCTCTCACGTGATAAAATGCAGCACATCTATAAACACCTTCGCCAGTCATCTGTGGTCTAAGGTGTCCTTAATTTAAGTCTGCCGTGACGGGGAAAGGTATTCGAAGCGGGTGGTGCAGCAGGATTCTCCGTGCTCGTTAATTGAAAAATACTGGAACTGTGAACGCTTTACCTAACTTACGTAATTAGAAGCGCGGGCGAAAATTTTTGGCGTACGCATACATACCTACATATACTAGTGGTGCGCTCGAATAGCGCAAAATAGCGAAGCGAGCGATGCATGTTCCCTGTAATTGCAGCTATAGATACAGTTATTTATTTTGATGTTGTTAATGTTATGTTTGTCTGTTGTTTCATATAGATTCATTGGTGCTTCTATTCTATACCACAATATAAGAATAATGAATATGTTACCAGCAAAGTTATTGGCTGGTGTTTTAGACAGAATATACAGCTATTTAATTAAAAATGTCATACATCATTACAGTTATAGCTGATGTAAACTTTGTGGTTTAATAAAATTAAAGAGTTTGTTTGGGTACTATAACATATTCAGAGGGAGAGCAGAGTATGTTAAATGGATGTAGATCTTAGACTTAGGTTAATTTTTATAGTTTTACATTAAATTTAACCTGCAATTGTGGAGGAATGTTTCCAGGAATGTTATTTTGAGCTGAATAGAGCTTAGGGATATGTTTATCCTGGCTACAACGACAACATTCCAATGACTTAAATTTCATTTTGGTGTCTGGAAACTTCTCCATACACGTTATGAAGGAATGAATGGATGTCCTCTGATAGATGCCTTTTCCTACCTCTTGCAGTACAAAAAGTAGTGGGGATATTAGCTTCTTGTTCAGATGGTGTGGCTGCATTTTCAGTGTCTTCAAGAGTAGTTCAGTCTACAGCTGTATAAAGTTGATTGGTACAGTAATCCTCAGGAATAGTCTAATAAATAAATTAGGAACATTTAATGGCTTTTCAAAAAGAAAGATTCTTTACTTTGCTGCCTGTTTCTGTTTCGTTTTAGCTCTCCTCCTCCTTGCCCTGTCTTTTTTCATTTCTTATCTCTCTCCTTACTATTTTTTCTTCTGGAGTTTCTAACGCCCTCAAAGCTCTTGACCGAGCGTTTCTAACGTTTTGTCTACTGGGCATCGCTACTGCGTACGGCGGGTAAACAAAACAAAATGTTGCTAAGAAGGTTACCCGGCCCGCGCAAGCGCATAGGAGAAAGGGTACACACGTACGCCCACGCACGCCCACGCAAGAACAAAAACAATTTCTAGACCTAAATATATATATATATCGCGAACTGATTAGAGAGTCAGCTCCGCACGCTTCGCTCGCTTCGTTTATATCTGAAATCTCAATTGAACACGACTGATAGTCAGCTTCGCTCGCTTCGCTCGCTCGCTGAACTAAATATATATATATATCGCGAACTCATTAGAGAGTCAGCTCCGCTCGCTTCGCTGATTTATACTGTCAGCCGTCACACCAGAGGTTTAGCAAGTATGGCTCTGCTTAGCAACATTTTGTTTTGTTTACCCGCCGTACGAAGTAGTGATGCCCAGTAGACAAAACGTTAGAAACGCTCCGTCAAGAGCTTTGAGGGCGTTAGAAACTCCAGAACAAAAATTAGTAAGGAGAGAGATAAGAAATGAAAAAGACAGGGCAAGGAGGAGGAGAGCTAAAACAAAACAGAAACAGGTAGCAAAGTAAAGAATCTTTCTTTTTGAAAAGCCATTAAATGTTCCTAATTTATTTATTAGACTATTCCTGAGGATTACTGTACCAATCAACTCTATACAGCTGTAGGCTCAACTACTCTTGAAGACACTGAAAATGCAGCCACACCATCTGAACAAGAAGCTAATATCCCCACTACTTTTTGTACTGCAAGAGGAAGGAAAAGGCGCATCTATCAGAGGACATCCATTCTCATATACACCCAAAGCAGCAAAAAAAGTTGCAGAAAATATAACTGAAACAATTTCGATACCGCAAAGCCTTTCAGCTTATCAGAAACGAATGCAAGAGGTAAATATAAAATAAAATATATACTTCAATAAGTTAATACGAGACATATTTTCGTTTAGGAAACCATTATGCAGATGCAACGTCTATACAACTAATGTCACAAAAACAGCAAGTCACACATTTGTTTGAAAGTGATAGTGAAAGAGATCACAGGCTCCACTGTTTGTCCACTAACCAACTGTTGAGAACAGCAAATGAATCTTCATTACAAAATTCCTCTAGATTAGAGCAGTTGTCAACTAACCAACAGCAGAGATTAGCTGATGAAACACCACTTCAACGGGAGACTAGATTGTCTCAAGTTAGGGGGACCAGGTCAAGACAACATCCCCAGGTTCCATTGCACCATATTATTCCAGCATTTGATGATCCTCAAGTTCACACAGCAATGCGTAATTTTCATGCTAAAATCTCATCGATTACTATCTCATCGATTACTATCTCAGTCTGCATAACGTGTATGGAGAAGTTTCCAGGCACCAAAATGAAATTTAAGTCATCGGAATGTTGTCGATGTAGCTGGGATAAACATATCCCTAAGCTCTATTCAGCTCAAAATAACATGCATCCTGGAAACATTCCTCCACAATTGCAGGTTAAATTTAATGTAAAACTATAAAAATTAACCTAACTCTATTATCAAACTATGTAGTCTAAGATCTACATCCATTTAACATACTCTGCTCTCCCACTGAATATGTTATAGTACCCAAACAAACTCTTTTATTTTTTATTTTTATTAAACCACAAAGTTTACATCAGCTATAACTGTAATGATGTATGACATTTTTAATTAAATAGCTGTATATTCTGTCTAAAACACCAGCCAATAACTTTGCTGGTAAAATAATTCATTATTCTTATAATATTATCACAAATAATATAACATTTAAACTTTATTATATAAAGCAATACTATGTAGCTGATTACGAATTACATTAATAAAATAAATAATAAAATAATTCATTACTCTTGTTTTACCACAAAAAGTATAACATTTAAACTTTTATTATACATAGCTAAAATTTTATAGCCTTCATCATACAGTGGTATAGAATAGAAGCACCTATGAATCTATATGAAACAACAGACAGGCATAACATTAACAACATCAAAATAAATAACTGTATCTATAGCTGCAATTACAGGGATTATGCATCGCTCGCTTCGCTATTTTGCGCTACTCGAGCGCACCAGGAATTCTATAGACAGTCTGCGTTGGGCGTGGTAATTAGGAGGCGGAGTTTTCTGTAGGTCATGTTGGTGTACACGTACGGCGTACAATCCCAGATATTTACGGAGAATCACTATGAGCAACAGTAAAAACAAGAAGAGATTCTTGCAGGGTTATTCATCTTCCCTTAAAAAGTAAAAAGAGTTACGAGCAAAAGCTGGACATTATAGGTGGTATAGATCCCTATAAATTGTGTAGAAGTGAGTGGCTAGATGATATGGATCTGTGGCCCAGCATCACCTCAGAAATTGAGATGATCTAATTGAACAATAAATAATTGAATAAATTGGAAATTCTTTGGGGGTGAAATTAGCATAATTTTGCATTAGTTTCTAAGAACTGCATGGGTTTCTTATACATACAGACTCTGTATTTTACTCCATTGCCCCTCTTACAGTCTATGAAAATTGTTTTTGCCTTCCTTAGATTAATTTTCTGTATGCAACCTATTGAAGGTAATTAATGCATCACTGGATTGAGAACCTAATGTGATTTTCCCATCTTAATTCGAGAAATTGGATCATTGGAGCTTGCATGTTTGGATAATATGCAACCTATAACTCCAAGCCCATATATATTGGAGATGATCTGCTCAATTAAAAAGTAAAATCATTTTGCAAAAGGTAATTGAACAGCAATAGTGCAGCAGAATAAAATTTGGTAAGGCATCCCCAAACAATTTCCTTCCCCACGCCCCCCAATTTTATACGGTAAAGTGAGGCTATATTCATCACCTAGGAGAAATTGCTGTGGTACATACCTGGTAAAGGGTTTGGGGTGGAGTAGAGATAGGTTAGTCGTGGAGAGGCGCAGAGTGCGAAGGTAAAACACTTATGGACAAGGCTTATCAGTGATCAATTAATGATTAGTTCTGTACTTGCAGTTTAGGATTAACATATAGCAAATACAGCTAATGAAGCTATAAGAAAAGGAAAGCTATCATTTTTTTGTCCTAGGTTTTTTATTCACAGCTATCTCTAGGTCAGCAAATAAGCTAGCTCACCTAAAGTGGGGGGGGGGGGGGGGGCTGATAGCGGCCAAACAATCACTACATTAAAGTTAATATAATGTAATGCACAATTATTTCACTATTGTAGTAAGTTAAACAAAAACTTAAAAATTGCCAAAGTATCTTTTTTTCTTTCATCAAGTTTTTCAACAAATTCTTCAGCTATCAAAATTAAATCCAAGTTTTCTGTAAGCTCTTTGTAAGCAATCAAAAGTAAACAGTTATTTAAATGTTTTTCTGTCATACTTGAACGTAAGTAAGTATTTATTCTCTTCAAAGTTGAAAATGTTCGTTCAGAGGTGGCAGAGGTTATCGGAATTGTACACATAAGACAAAGTAATTTATGTACAGAGGGTAGCATGTCCTTCAAAACTCCATTGTTCTTGTTCATTGCACTGCATATGGTGTCAACTGAAGTAACTAGCCTAACTTCAGGCAGTCCTTGCTTGATAATATCATGTAACAATGGAAGTTGCCTCCTCAAGTTTGAGAAATCAAGATATACAAGTAATTACCATTTGATTGGCATTTTTATGAATATAATGTGAAAATCCGGTAAATACAAATGTGTCTAGTTACTTATATTCAATACATGTGTATTGTATAGTTGGTATAAAAGTGGGGGGGGCTTAGCCCCACTTATTATAAAAGTGGGGGGGGGGGGCTGTAGCCCCCCCCCAGCCCCCCCTGTGGCTATGCCACTGCAGAGGGCTACTATATGTAGTGCCCTGCCTCTCAGGGCATTGGAAACGGTTAGTGGTTTCTATGATAGCTACCCCAGAGAATGAGGAGCTAGAATTTTTTGACTTTCATGTTTGGTATATTAAAATTGTGCCTGAATTAAATCTTGCAAGTATTTATGATAGAGCAAGTGTGTGTTTTAAAATTTAGAATTATATAGTATTTTACAATTGCCAAGTACAGCTAATAGTTAGCTAGATGATGCTAAGAAATATTAACTAATAGTTTATATTAAATGTGATTCCTGAGCAAGAGTTAAATGTAAATGATCCTGTCAGACTTGTCTTTATGTTTCTGTGAATGTTTGTTGTTGATGCTAGGGTGGAATTATGGCTCTGCAAAGGAGAAGAACAGGGTACTAATTGTTGACTAGAAGATGTTGAAGTATCATTATTAGAGTTGCAAAGTCTAGGAATTTTGTTATCAGACAAAATGTCTGATAAAGCTTCTTTCTGTTGTGAAGATGTTCTTTTGTAGTTCCTCACTCCTTCCAAGCTTCTGTGTCCTGTTCTCTCCATCACTAGTTGTTCATCGACTCCACTTTGATACAGCCTTGCTGCTGTAGTGGCACGTAGTGAATGATTTGTCTTGAAGCCTTCAATACCAGCACTTGCACACAAGCTAGCAATGGTCTGTAGTCGTTTCATTTCAGCATCAAGAGGTTTCTTGAAATCAGCAAAGTCATGATCGGTGAAAAAAATCGATTTTTGGATGTCCATTCCAGCGAAGATGCCTCATCAGACCACAAAGAATGTGGTATAAGGTATTTGGAGGAAACTCTGCTCCATCTTTCTTGCACACCTTATTTTAGTACAGAATAGTAAATAATTTTTTTAATAAACTTACATGATTACTTTTACCTCTAAAATGAATCTGGTTAGCCAATACTGAATATTCTCCCTACTGTGGTATAACCACCACACTCTCTACAAGAACACTAAACATTATGTTCTGTAATTAGCCAACACTGATATTGCATTCATAAGAACACTAAACATTATGTTCTATAAATTAGCTATCACTAATATTGCATTCATCACTTAATATATTCCCACACATCCAATTAACACCATTACTTTTGTGCCATGTCATCACTCACTTGCTGCTCAGACATATATAAAGACTTGGCAGTGCAAGCAACCTTCAGTGTAACTTCTTGCTATTCAGTAAATCTTAATTTCTGCAAACTTTAAGCATAGATTTGAACCTCTGTGTTTGGGCTGTGGAAAAGCATTTAAACAGCTTGATAAACTGTCTAGTTGTTGCATTCTGGTGGCAGCCTATCTTGGTTGTTTCCCAGTTCCCCCACATCTGGTGTCCAGTGGTGGTCCAGTACTTCTCAGCATTGGACTAGTGGAAACAACTCACTCCATTGAACATTGCTACATTTGTGTCCTTCCATTCCTGGATTTTGGAAACTGAATTGGACCTCTGAACATTTTCTCTATTATTGAAGTTGGAACTATTTCTCTTTCTTTTACAATTGTGAAGCTCTCCATTCCTGGCATTGGAAAGTGGACTGCATTCAAGTTTCAAGTACTTTCACGAACATTTCAAGATTTGAACATTTCTTCACATCACTCCATTCCTAATCAGACGAAGTTCTCTCCTCTCTACAGGGATTGTCTGGAGTAGCCAGCAGCATTACTGTGCTTCATCTCTCTCTCTCTCCAATATTGGCAAGTTATCATAATTCATATTCATATTAATTTCACAATTAGTATTTTCCTTGCTTTCTTTCTTCTGATTAGTTGTCAATTTTATTTTATTTTTCGAGTCAAGCCCACTTGTAACTCAGTTACTATTGCACAGGTCATCCCTGTCTGGTTTTTGGTGTAGAGGGTTTCCACCACATTATCATTATCAATTTTTTTCCCTTTCTAGCATTATGTCAGTCAAAGGTAGAGGCAAGAAAAAACAAACCATTCCTCAGATCAGCAGCTAATCTAGCACCAAAGCTCTCACAAAATTTGTCTAATCCATCTCTTTCCCCTAAAGGTGACTCTCTTATCATCACTATCACCAGTCAGTACTCCCTCCACTGTGGTTAGCCATAGCGTGGATGATTTTCAATCAGAAGATTTGGTACAGCCCTTAGACAAGACTGCACCTGGAGCTAAGGCATCTGCCTCAGGTCCATATGATGAAGTCCAACAGTTGGCTGATAAGGCTAAAGAGCTAAACGTAGACCCAACTGTTTTGGTTGTACAACAATTGATTCAGCAACTAAAAACACCAGCACAACAGCAGCCTCAACCATATGTACCACCTCAGCCTAAGAGGAGGGTAGATAAAACTGTTTTAAAGGCTATAGGAGAGCTGACGGCTGGGGAGGACATTTTTGTATTTCTCCACAGATTCGAGTATAATATGAAGGCATTTGAGGTTCCAGTACATGATTGGGTTATTTATCTGCCTAGCTTACTTCATGGCCCCTATAGTGAGGCTTATTACAATACATTACCAATGATATCACATTTCAAACCATGAAAAACATTCCGTTAACAACTGGTGGATATTCATTTGCAGAGTGTATCAATTCATTCCCACTTAAGTATCGGATCAATGGTTCGAAATCCCTTCTCCAATGGTTCAATTCATGGAGATATAAGTTCAGTGTAATCTTGGAACATTTACCTTTTTTTGGTGATGCTGATCCAGCTGATCTGGATGCAGTTGCACAGACTTTTGTAACAATAGGTGTTTTGGCTGGTATGCCCACTGTGTTGAGAGAAACTGTTTTAAACAGAGACTACGATGACACTTTAACCTTTATCAATGACTGTAACACTGTTTTGTCCAACTCTGAACACAGTTATAAACCAAGTTTAGTAATAACTCATCACAGAGGCAATTACACCAACATCAACAACATCAACCACAATTTTCATCACCCATATTTGGTGCCAACTTTCACTCCCATCACTCCAGTTCTTTTCCCTCAAATTCATATCATTCAAACCCCATAAATTCTCAGTATCCCAAACCCCATTATCAAAGTCAGCAGCATCAACAACCAAATAACCAGCATGGTAACCGGCAAGCTACACCTCCTGCTACACCCAATCATTCTCAGCCATTGAGAGATTTGAGCTCAGTAACATGTCACAAATGTAACCAACTAGGGCACTATGCTGACAAATGTCCATTGCAATCACAGCAACACAGTCAAGGTGCAGCATCATCACAACCACAACATAACAGACCCATTCCTGTGCCAAGGAAAAGTCACTCAACAAGGTGTGTCACTGTCACCGACAAAGTTGATGACCCTCAGACAGCAACAAATGTAGTAATCACTCCTCTGAATTGTCATGATGAAGAGGATATTGTCACTCAAGGCATCATAAACGGCATTCACACAAGTGTTGTCATTGACTCTGGCGCTAAAATTTCTTTGATTTCCACAGATTTTGTCACTGATAATCTTACCCCTATTTCTACAGTCACAATTCATGGTATTTCCCAAATCACTCATTCTGTGCCAGTGTATCAAATGTCAGTTGAATTACCATCTATCAAAGGTGTTTGCCAGCTTGCAGCTGATGACAGATTACCAAATAAAACAGTTTCAATAGGCACTGATTTTGGGAAAGACAATAATATGCTCTCACTTATTCATTCTGTCAAATCCACTCCCATTCCTGTACTCACTGTCACAAGGGCTATGCATGCTAAAGGTGAATTAGCAAATCAAGTTGCAAACACATTTCATGCCATAGAAGGAGCCAAGCCTTTGTCATTAGACAACATTCCTGATGTCACTGTCACAAATGCACATGAAACTGCATTAGTACATGATGATGCTTTGTTAACTGCACTTGATGAAACTCCTTCTATTGAGGATATCACTCCCTCTGGTATGAACACAGATGAAACTGTGCCAGCAAACACTTCAACTAATGTATGCAAGGCTTTATCAATTCCAATGGAAATTCCCACACTGTCATTTGATGGTATTTAAAAAGATGTGTTCAAACAGCTTCAAACTCATGACATCTCATTGCAACCCCTCTGGGATAAGGCACATAAGGGCAACAAACAATTCTTCATTATTGACGGTTTACTGGTGTGTTTAACTTCCACACTTAACACTGTTTCTCATGCACTTGTGGTACCGCAGCAATTGAGAAAGAAAGTATTAATAGCTGCTCATGACGGTTTTGGTCATGGAGTAATCAACACCACAAGATCCTTGCTGAATAAACATTTTACCTGGCCTGGTTTAGCTGACGATGTCAGAAAGCATGTGCAAGCCTGTCAAAAGTGCTTAAAACACACCACAGTAGTTTTATTGCAATGCGCGTGTGAGCATTTAGACCCGCCCCCAAACCATTTCCTGGGTGCTAAATTTTGCCTAGCAACTACCTTGACAACTGGGTGGGGCACAGATTAACACTACTGTGATGTCACTAGCTTTGACAGCTAAGTCACGTGAATAGCTTTAAAATGAAGAAGAAGTTCTGGGCCGACGGTTGTTGAAAGTTTGGTGAAAAAACACCGCGCGATGAAGGAGCTGCGATCGCATGAAGATGAAGTTATGTAAGTAGCCATAGCGCTTCTCCAACAATGCTTCAGGGTGCAAGAGCTCTAGCTAAAGTTAGCTAAAGCTATACTAAACAGAATGATGAGTTACTTTGAGCCCTACTATTTTTCTTGAGTATGTAATTTAGTGTCAAACCCCATATACAAATAGCATTATGATACAGTGGTCAATCTTCCAGGTCCACATCTTGTTCTTCAATCTTCCTCTTTTTGGGTGGTGGCCTCAGGGCAAGAAGAGAAGGATTTGTGGCTATGGAGTGTTCTGTTATTGTGTGTTTAAGTCTAATAGTGTCGTTGGGGATGTTCTGGTATGTCCTGTTGAGTCCTTTCATCAGTGCGTGGACAGATTCGGCCCCCTGCTCCCCCATCAACCCTGCAACAACATGGAAGCGTCTCAACCATGGGATGGAATGGTCCTCAAGGATGTGCATTTTTGGCAGAATGCTAGCCCAGGGGAATTCCTTCCTGTAGAATGCCATAAAATCTTTGATGTTCTCTTCTGTAATGGAGAGCGAGTAAGTTATTGCAGACCTAACCCACACTTTAACTTACCTACTGTATCAATTTCACTGTCTGTCATATACCTTGCAGAATTGACACCTTTGCGACACTTCCCGTAGTGCTTCATGAGAGTGGTGAAGGTAGCTGCAACAACTTCTGCATCACTCTGAAGTGCTGGGTACTGAGGATACTGAAATCCAACCTTCCTCACATTGTTACAAACAACTGTGATGCTTTCATGCTAAGTATAAAGAAACAATATCGAAAACTACACTCAAAATGACAATACTTACTTGGAGAAGCTTGTGTACGTGGTTGCCTATGAAGGTTCCTCCCTGATAGGCCTGCCTCTTTACATTCAACTCATGCAAGCTCTTCTCCAATGTGGCATGAAAGGGACCATCACTTTGGGTGCTACTGATCTCACAAAACTTCTTCTTGAGAGTAGCCCCAAATTTTGACAGCTTCGTACACTATTTGAATTGATATTTCGTAGGGGAGGAAATTTTGTCTAACTACTATACCATATTCTCCAGTGTCTTGTGGGCGGCTTCTGCTGATTTCCGTAGCTGTCGGACGTGGGTACTAGTTTGAGCATTGGGCAGAGTCAAATGGCTGTATGTGACCATTTCATCCAGCACTGCAGCATAGTTTCGCTGGGTGTCAACTTCCATCTCTAACAATGACATCTTCTGCAAGGAGCTGGAGAAATGGTCATGTGTGCTGCTGCTGCTACTAGGACCGGGTTCACTGGCAGGGCCGTAGTCGATAGTACGACCAGTACGACTTTGGTCGCACCTTTTTTTTTTCAAAGGTAAAGATCGTTACATAAAAATACTATATTATTAAATTAGTAGAGGTCGTTTATTGTAACTGGTTGCGCGTGGTTCACAATCTCCCGGTTGCTAAAAAATTAGCACTTGTAGTTTATGATTCAAGTCGTAGCCTTCTGAGTGGACTTCCAGAGAAACCAAGTATGGAAGAAAAAAAACTGTGGTAAAGCGAGCGTTCCAAGCTACCTGGTTTGGTTCTTGGAGGTGGATTCACTACAATGAGGCAGAAGATTGTGTTCATTGTCATATTTGCCTTACTGCCTTGAAGCAAAAGCTAATTAATCTTACTCCAGGAGATGACTCTGCTTTTGTAAGTTCAAACAATAATGTTAATTGAAGACTTTTACTTTAATGTTGCATTTTTAGCTTGTTAGAGGCTATAATAACTGGAACATTCACCTAATTTAATTCATTCATTCATTTTTTTTCTGATTCATAATATTATAATTATAACCACATATCTCGTTGGGATAGACTACACCCACTTCCTGTTAACTAGTAAGTCACACCCACTTCCTGGCCTTACCTGTTCAGTTTAGCCGACTACGGCCCTGACTGGCATTGATGGCATCCACCAGTTTGAGGTCCAGTTCTGTGCAAGCTCCTGTGAAGAGTGACCAGATTCTATTGTAGATCCCGAGAGAAAGGTGAAGTCCGGGAATACACACCTGTGTAAATTACAATAGTTGCTATAATCATAGATAGCTATATAGTAGTATTTTACATTCTCCAATGGGATATTGAAGAAATGCTCCATGATCACATTGTTGTATTCTTTCGCTTCCTCCAGATCACCACCAGCTGCTAAGAACCTCTGATGGTCAGCACGGAGTGACAAAAGTGATCTCAGTGGGCATGGTGTGCGGTTGGCTGGGGGCTCTTTCAAGTCACCACTGACGATGAGGCACCATAGACAATTGTGTCGACCTGAACCACCATTACCAAATACATGATTCCCGTGAGATGTTTTAAACTAAAAGCATTACCACTGGCACCACTGATCCCATAGAGTCGGCACAAAAACTCGTAGTCACCCGAGAGGAAGAGACGGACCATACGCCCACTATTATTTGTAAGTTAATCTAGATCAAAAAAGTCATTCCATATACTTACTTGATCTGCATTCCCTGAGCCTCATCAATGTGCTCTCTGTATCTGTCCAGGGCGAGGTGGAGATTGGTGGTGTGCTGTCTCCAGCATTGAACACTGAGAGAAGGACAGTTCTCTTAACAGAGTTTGGGTTGCTCACATTGACCAACTGCATGTTGAATTTGAAGCTCCCCTGTCCTTTGTCTCCTCCAAGCTTGATCCAAAGCTCGTTGTTTGGAATGGAGCCACCATGGTTTGTCAGACCATCTGGAGCACTATAGGTATATACTGTGATAACATTGCTCCATTTTACCTAGCTTATGTACCTTTCATGTTGGGATACAACATCAGCCAATTTGGCAATGAAGTTGGGCACATACACAAAGGGCACTTCCTTGATCACCTCTCCTCCATTGCTACCCGGAAAAGTGAAGGCCCCATTCTCAGACACCATGTTGTCACCCACAACCTCCTTGGCAAGCTTTCTCATCTTCCCCTCACTTGCGATATGGACATCCTCCATAGACTTGAACCATCTATTCAAGTCATTCTCACAAGGTGTGCTTTATCTAGAGTGAAATATATATACCTTCTGATTACCCTAAGTTTATTCCAGGGTATGGAGAGATTGGCCTTCAATGCTAAGGAGTGGTCAGTTGGAATTGTAATCGGGAGTCCAGCCTCTTGAAGCACCTTCGCTCGTTCTTCCTTGGAGAGCGACTTATACTCTGCAACCATCTGAGCATTCGTATCTCCTCCACTGGTGATGGAGCGAACCCTGCTGATGCCCTCAGTGCGACACTTCAGCGTCCACTTGCTGGCGTCAGAGCTGCGTACCCTGCAGTTGGCTACTTGGACCAAGGTGATTGGCTGCATTGATTGTGCATGTGGTAACTGATTTAATTGTGCATATTATATTAATAGTTACTTACTTGACCACGTGTTTGGACCTTGACTACACCCTCTGAACTACTGCTACTGCCATGATCCATCAGCTTCCTCACCAGATGCCCTGCAACCTTTACCTCTGCTGGTGTTGCTGGTGATGCGGAGGGCCTAGAAAGAACTTCACCTATGGTCAACTTTGAGGGTGAGTCAACACTCAGGTGGTAATGGCTTGAGCATTGACCCTGCAGGTGCTTGTGGTAATTCTCCACCCTGACGATCTTCCCACACCGCCTTTTGCAGTGGACAAGGAGCCCCTGGAGCAGTGATACTACCATGTCTGGCGGAGCGGATATGTGTGTGCTGTCCAGACGTTGGTCGTAACATGATGGGCACGAAAGAGTGTGGCTACAATGAAATGGCACCCAGCTTTTGCAGCACTCCAGACAGAGTATTGCGCCACACCCCAGTTCGATTGGCCTGTCCAGAATCAGGGTGCACACAGGGCAGCAGAGTGTTTCAGCAACCCCAGACTCGTAGCACCTGGGTTCACGATCTTCTGAGGGGAAGAATGACCCTGGTGCTGTGTCCTCTAGGTAGGTGCTGGCACACTGATGTGGAAGTCTCTCCAGAGGGTCTGCCTGGGTGCTTGTCTACCTTTCGGTTTTGGCCTCCACCGTGAGTGAGGCTAAGACAATGCTGACAGACCTATTTAATATGATTTTGGTTTGTGTGTTATAGGAATGGTCAAATCCTACCAGGCAACTGCTGTCAACATGTGGAGTCCATTCCATCAACTTTGTGCTGTTGATGTAGGTTACCCCAGCTTTCTGTGCCTTTTCTGCTCATTTGAGCATTGCACGGCATGGGTTGCAGAAGTGGAGGGGGTGAATTGTGGGGTCGTCCTTGCTCACATCCAACCCAACAAGAAGCAGGACCTCACAGTGATCCATGCACATGTGTATGGGGGCCTTGCTCTTTAGCTTCCTTAGCCTCTTCCCACACACCCTACAATGTTTCCCAAGCTGTTCCTGGTGAAATTCCATCCTATAAATTTGAATTTTTGTTGATTTTTGTCAGTGTTTATTGCTCTTTAGAAAAATAGTATACTCTATCCCACTGTTTATATAGTTGATATAATTCATTGTGCTGCTACTAACCTCAAGAATGTAGTCTGAAGCAACAGCAGGAAGCGACTAGCCGCGTTCACACTTGACAGGTTTCTCTTGCCGCTCCAGATTTGAATCAAGGTGGTTGCTAGGATGCATGCGCAGTGTTAATTGGTTGTTATTTTAGCTGCGCAAATTGTGGCCCATGGTTAGGCCTTGTGTTGGTACTAGTACTAAATTAGATTGGTTGCTAAAGTTAGATCCAAAGTATGGAATAGAGAGGTGCAAAGTTGACCATTTTTACAAGAAAAATTTCAATTTTTTTATTCACTTAATTATAGATACCGTAAACGCGCGCGTGGGTGGGTGTAAATTGCTTAATGCAACTCAAAAACTACTGTGACACTAAGTCAGGTGGACAGAAAGTGCCAATGATGCAACCAGAACTGATTTGTCACAAAGGAGAAAAGCTAGCTGTTGATATTGTAGGTCCCTTGCCCATTTCAAAGATGAAATTCAGATTCATTTTCACTTGTATGGAATTAGCCACTGGTTATCCATTTGCAGTGCCACTGAGGAGTTACACCTCAGAGGAAACAGCAAAAGCAATTCTTTCTGTCATTGCCATTTTGTGTGCTCCAATTATTATTTTATCAGATCAGGGCTCCAATTTTCTTTCTATCACTCTCACTCATTTATACAAGAAATTTGGCATTTCTAGAATCAAAACTTCGGCATATCATCCACCAAGCAATGGTAAGCTAGAAAGGTTTCATAGCACAATGAAATCAATGATTTCGAAATACATTTCTGAAAAACAAGATTGGCCAGTAGCATTGGATTTGGTTTTATATTTCTGTAGAAACATGCCCCATTCCAGACATGATTTCACCCCCAAGGAATTACTTTTTGTGAAGCCCACACCATACATTCTTGCTACTCTGAAGTCATTATGGACATCATCTTCATCACAAAGCGGTTTGAATTTACCTCTCTTCATTTCTGAATTGGATAATTTACTCTCATGTCAGATTCACTATGTGAAGCAAGCGTTGTCATCTAAACATTTGCAACCAAGAATCACTCAAAAGTCACAAATGGCAGCTTTATTTCAACCAGGTGACACTGTTTTTAAGAGAAACCCAGGAATTAATAAATGCCTAGAGGCTTCTTGGGAAGGCCCATATGTCATTGTTGATTGTATTCCCCCTGTAAATTGCAGTATCAAGCAGCCTAATTCTAGACAGAAAGCAAAGGTTGTTCACATTTGAAAAGGTCACTTTCAGTCAATAGGGCCATTATCATTCCAAATGAGGATATTGATGATTTCTCTATCAATTCAAACAAACCGCAACCACTTAAGCTCACTGTTTCACAGCAGTTACGGCTTCAACATGTTTTGGATAGCTTCCCAACAGTATTTTCAGAGTCACCAGGTCTAACAAATTTGATCAGTCATTCTATTTCACTAACTACAACCATTTCAGTTTGGTCACCACCATACTCCCTCCCTATTGCGCATCAGACTGCATTCAGGGAAGAAATAGAAAATTTGTTATCACTTAGCATTATTGAGCCATCCACCTCAAAATACAGTTTATCACCTATGCCAGTAACCAAGAAGGATGGTGGTATCAGGATTGTAATAGATTACAAGAAATTAAATGCTATCACAATCAAAGAACCCTTTTCCATGCCATCAGTGGAAGACATTTTATCCCAGCTTGGTAATGCTAGTTTCCTGTCGAAACTTGATTTATTAAAAGGGTTACACCAGGTGCCCATGGAACCAGATTCAAAGCAGTACACTGCCTTCACTTGTCTACAAGGCAAGTTTCAGTATTGTGTCATGCCCTTTGGCCTGACCAATGCCCCTGGTACTTTCCAGATGCTAATGCAACAGGTTTTAAGAGGACTGGAAAGTCATTCACTTCCATATTGATGATATTATCATTTTTTCATCAAATTTTGAAGACCATCTGGCTCACATTGCTTCTGTTTTGAGCAGGCTAGCTGTTGCAGGCCTCACTGTCAAGGTCAGCAAGTGCAGCTGGTGTTTTGCAAGCTTTGACTTTCTTGGTTATCATGTGGAAAAAGGCAGGCTCTCCATCCCTCATGCAAGAGTTGCTCAAATTTCTGATTACATTATGCCATCTAACAGAGCATCACTGAAATCATTTTTGGGTTTGATTACTTTTTATTCTAAATTCATCCCCCATCTGGCCAGCTTCACTACCATTCTTAATGGCTACATGCTTAAGGATAATTCAACCGGCATCACAATCTCAGAGGAATTTTCCACTGCATTCAAGAATATCATTTCAGCAGTCAGTCATCACTCATCACTTATCATCCCCACTCCAGCTGACCCACTCAGCATATTTTCTGATGCTTCAACATCAGGTGTTGGTGGCTGTGGGTCGGCTCGCTTGCGCACAAGACGAATCGTCACAGGTCTGGTAGGCAGCAAGTAGTTCGCTGCCACCAGAGTCTAGCAAGAGGCTTAGCCTCACTTTGAGCTTATAATAAAAATAGCTTCAGTAAACTAGACTGATTACAACACGTGGCGAGTGAGCTTATGTATATCGTTCACCCGCCAGTCTGACCAATGACAGTGATACACACACTCAATTACAATGATGACGCATAATGCTACAAATGACCTGCGCACAACAACTCTACATTCAATGTTCTACGTACACTACAACTAAGATGTATAATGTTCATGATTCCGAAAGTGGGCTGGTCCCACAGTGGCACATTGTGCGTTTACAGGGATTTACAATGGTTGCCATGCAATTTCTACTCTAGGCAACTTTTGCCCAGAGAGAGAAATTATGCTATTTATGATTTGGAGGCTTTAGCATTACTGGCTACCATACATCACTTTCACTATTATTTATCAGGTGTTTATTTTAAGGCATTTACAGACCACAAGCCCTTAATCAATATCTTGAATGGCCAACCCCCATCAGCTAGATTATTGAGATGGAAAATCAAATTGTCTGAGTATCATTTTGATATCATTCACATTGCTGGAGAGGTGAACTCAGTGGCTGATGCTCTCTCCAGAGAGTCCTGGACATCCATGGAGAATTTAAGATCTCCTTCAGAAGCAGCAAGTAGAAGCAGCATCTCAGAAGGAAGGGGAGGTGTGGTATAACCACCACACTCCCTACAAGAACACTAAACATTATGTTCTGTAATTAGCCATCACTGATATTGCATTCATAAGAACACTAAACATTATGTTCTGTAATTAGCCATCACTGATATTGCATTCATAAGAACACTAAACATTATGTTCTATAAATTAGCTATCACTAATATTGCATTCATCACATAATATTTATTCCCACACATCAAATTAACACCATTACTTTTGTGCCATGTCATCACTCACTTAGCTTGTGCTGCTCAGACATATAATGACTTGGCAGTGCAAGCAACCTTCAGTGTACCTTCTTGCTATTCAGTGAACCTTAATTTCTGCAAACTACTTAAGCATAGATTTGAACCCTCTGTGTTTGGGCTGTGGAAAAGCATTTAAACAGCTTGATAAACTGTCTAGTTGTTGCATTCTGGTGGCAGCCTATCTTGGTTGTTTCCCAGTTCCCCCACACCTACTCAATGACTCAATTGGTCCTATTTTGTCTCCATTCTGATTCTCCCTGTAGAAGCTCCAGGAAGTCCACAAACCACAGCAATATTTGGTGTCTTCTTTAGTTTTCTTGCATGTACCAGTTTCCCTTGCCCTGTCAACTTCCTGATCAGTTTTTATTGCTGCAACAAAAAGTATTTTGTTGCCTAGGAAAGAGTAGAGGATGCTTGAGATTGTTTCTTTGACGGCGAGAAAGATTGACCAGTGGTGGTTTGTGGTAGGTTGGAGCAGGAAGCTTGGGAATCTCGCTCGTTAGGTTCCTTCGCTACACCAAGGTTCTCCTAAACAGGTAGGATTATCACAAAATTCTGTAGGTTCTTCCATCTCCCTTGAAATATCTCTCTTTTCCTTATCAAAAAAATAATGTTAGCATGCTGGGAGTTGAAGTACGTCGGAAGTGCTTGGAAACACTCACTCTGTGGTTGCTATGTTCTAAATTAGTTAGGCACTGCGCACCATCGGGCGCTACTGTGTTTAGGGTCCCTCAGGCCCCATTAGTAGCGCCCTAGCTACGCTCGGGACGCCACAGCCTGAGGCCTTCGGGACCCTAAACACAAGTAGTGCCCTTAGTGGCAGTGTCTAACTACTAGTGATGTGCTTGAGCACAAATGGCGAGCGAGCCTAAAGACTATACTATTGATTTTGACTTCTAACACTGAAGCTACTGAAAATGAGGTCCAGTTTTTTTAATTTAGCATACAGGGTAAAGGGATTTCAGTGCCATAGTAACAACTCTCTGCAACTGCTTGGAAGGAAAACAACAACAACAAAACAATACACGTTATTTAAAAGTTTTCTTTGTGATATTCTTTAGCTAAGTAGTGGTTGTAACACACAATGCTTTGACACACTGGACATGCACCTACACAGACTTACCTTCGCAGTAGTCTAGTGGACAATGTATTTTCAAGTAAATACTGTTGCGCAAGGCTTATAACCATGACAAAGAGCGCATTGACTTACCACCGACACTAACTCGAATAGAAATGGAAGTCCCTTAAGTTTTCAAGTTTGACTGCACCCCAAAAGAATTCAAAACGGTAAACAATTCAATTTCTAGGGTGATACGGGTACTGATCGATAAACCAGAGGATTCTGTTTAGTGCAATTTGGGACGGGGTAGACCACATAACTAACACAAAAACCCGAGGGTCAAAGTACAAAATGCCTTACGTACGTCCATACATATATACAAATAAACTAGTGGTGTGCTTGAGCACAAATGGCGAGCGAGCCTGATAGTTAGGTAACTTAAAATGTTACTATGTTTTAGCTTACTTCATGCAAACACTATAATCAGTTATGACATTTGATTTCAGCAAACAAATACAAAATCACTCTCTTACCTTATTAATGGTAACTTTCGTAGTATCAAACATCAACCATTCTGATAATCTCAATCACCAGTAACTCTTGAACAAGCTCTCAGCTACGATAAAAATAAACCAGTGTTATTATTTGTAATTTTAGCCAACAAATATGGAATTACTACTTACATCATTCTTGAGTATTGATAACTTCTGTAGTATCAAATTGAAGTTACTTTGACCATCTGAATTACCTTGAATTCTTGACAACAAGCTCTCACCTACAAAAACAAATGACAATCAATTTTAGCACACAAATACAAAATTACTTTCTTACCTCATTTTCTTGAGCAGTGGTAACTTTTGTAGTACCAAATTTGAGCCAATCTGACTATTTGAATTTACCAGTCACTGTTGACTAGCTCTTAGCTACAAAAAAGAAAGGCCAGAGTTAATTTTGCATATTTAGCTAACAAATATGGAATTGAGTACTTATCTCAGCTTCCCTGAGAAGTAGTAGCTTCCATAGCATTAATACTAGGGCATTCTGACTACCAACGGCTCTTGACAACCAACAACCGGCATTCCGTATCCCCCCATAAAACGGCGAAGTTTTGAAATTAAATCTGGAAAAGGGACTTCAATACCATAGTAACCTGTCCGAATCAACTTTTTGTGTCTTGAAAACAAGCGTTTTAGCAGGTATTTTCTCATACTTTGGAGCTTAAGTATAAAGTATAGTTTGCTTAATGCTGTAGTTTCAGAATAAACTGGAGTCAAGCCTAAATAGCCGTGTTTTTTAGGGAAAGAAAGTTTCCCGCGCGCGCGTTTAAAGAGCATACGTACCATCCATACATACATACATATATATATATAACATATACCCGATTTTGCATTATCCACCCCTAATACTGTCTCGCTCGCTACGCTCGCTCGCCAACAAACATCCCCGATTTTTTCATTTTTACCCCTGTAAGTGTCTCGCTCGCTCGCCAATTATATAGAACCTTGACGTAGTGTCCTATCTTTCACTTTGCAATTGTAACTTTCTCTTGGTCAGTTGACTCCATATCCCTGGGTAACTCTGGGTTCTATCTAAGCGTGGCTATCCTGGAGCCATCCCGCAGTTCTTATCAAAGAATTCTTCTGATTGGTCCCCTAGCCCTAGCCCTAGCCCTTGCGCGGCGCTATAATTGGTCACGCGCGGCGCTATAATTGGTCACATGATTTGATTAACCAATGAAATGAGTTTTTTTATAAGAACTGCGGGACTGTAGCTATCCTGCCCACAGCACAATTATCCTTTGAACTCTTGAGTTATTAGCGTGATGTTATGAGGTTGAATAATGTCAAGGCAAATATTTAATATACTATTTCAATGCTCCTTATTTCTGTCATTTGTTTATGTGTGTTTGGGTATCCACTTAACTGAACAAAGTAATCAGTTATAAATTGCTTTTTGTTTTTCCTGCATATGTTCATCATGATGTTATCAATTTTTCTTTCTGGTAATTTGAGCTGTACATACATTAATAAATAATATTATTATTGATAAGGTCAACATACATTAGGAACTGTAGTACCATTGACTCAGGGTGTCTATGTGGGATCATCCATTACCATAAAATGTTCATCTCTCACTGTTCCAAAATGGCTTAAGGATAATAAGGCATATTTCAATGGTTCTATACAACTACTAAGTTTTGAATTTCAAATTGAAATGGCTGTTTTTGAAGATACTGGAGTATACACATGCATAGGAACATTGGATGATCTTGGTACTGTATTTACTGCCGACTCAAAAGTGTTAGTTGGAGGTTAGTCATAATAGATTGGTACTAGGTCCTAATGTATTATGTACCACAGTATTATTATAAAGTCTGGAATTTGCCTTTTAACTTACAAGTAGTACCATTTTAGATTGCTGAAATACTGTTGATCTAATGTAGGGTGGGTGGGTTTTTTTTAATTTGATCATGTTTCTCAAATAATTGGTGTGATATTTAGTTGAAGACACGGGTAATATTTTTCCTGTAATACAGTCAATAAGAATTGGAGGTATAGCCACCTTTATATGTAATTCCGTCCAAGATTCCAATTGGTATTTTTCACGGTATAATAGCAAAAAACCAGCTTACAATTACAATGTAATATCAACACAAAAAATGTTAGTAATTGAAAATGCTACACTGGAAGAAGGAGGATACTATCACTGTTATGGGATGTCAGTTAAAGGATACAATTTTTGGTCAAGAGGCTTCCTAAAAATATATGGTAGGTTAGTCACTGAATGCTTATTCATAAGCAATTATACTAAAAAATCAGATAACAGGGAGCAAAGTATAGAAAAAGCAACTAATGACAATATTAATAACTGCAAAACTAAAATTTTGATTGTGGTATCTGTATTTAACCAAAATGGAACCATCATTTTTGTAAGATATCATGAAATACCACGACATTTAACATATCCCCATATAAACTTTACATTTGTAGTACATTCAAGAATCACACCTAATATGATAGTTATAAAAACTAATGAGATCGGAAGTTTTTATTGTCTTTCTAACCCCAATGTTCAGTGGTCTTTTAATGGTGGAAAATTATTACACAATGTTACAATAGAAAACAGAAATGAAATTTCAATATATTATCCTTCAAATAAATATCAAGGATATTATGAATGTAGAGGAACAGATGAATTAAATAGAGTCTTTTTTGCTCGAGGTCTGCTATTGATAAGAAGTAAGTAACCCAGTAAACGATTAACTTACCATGAATTTTCTGCTTCTATCCAAATCAAAATTTTCACAATTTTATGGCGTTCACCTTAGAACACATTTGTAGAGTAAGTAAAGTTGGATCCATTCAAACATTAATTTTTGAATTACATTATGTTGTTCACCAGCCTCTTGTCAATTCCAGCATCCCATGAAAAATATTGTCTTAAATCAATTATAAGGTGTTAACCCAGAAATTAATTTCTCTAAAACAAAATTACTTTTGCCCTATTATGAGCAGGCTAGTGTTTTGTAGCACTTGCCATAGATCGTGCACAGATATTCTTTGATTTTCAGCTTATAACAGCATTATTTTTGTTCTATTTATTTTAATTATTTGGCTACGGGATTTTTAATTGGCCTGCTTGATTATCTGGGATTCTTCAGGCATTTAAAGGACTTTGTTATGGGTGTAAATATTTAGAGCTTACCCTTATACAAACCTGGGACTGATCCATACTTTCTAAAGCTGTTTTATTCACCAATAAGGTTTTTACGACATCTGAGGACTTCATGGCATTCTCTTGACTTTAGTATTAACTTTGGCTTGGTAGAAATACATAGCCACAAGAACATTTCCCAACACCCAACGAAAGAATTTAAACACTGGAACTACAGTACTTGCTTAATAGAAAGTACGTGGCCATAAAGCACTCACTGTAGTCTGCCTATTCTCTCTTTTTCTCAAAAACTAAGCCAAAATATAAAAAAAGTGGCAAATTAAATGAACTTAAATTGTCAGAGTTCCTCCCCGCACAAGGCATAATAAAATTATACAAAGTTTTGTATGCTGTAATACCTTTGGTGGTCATTAGAATGTACTGAATCAAACGACATGCTGCAAATAGTCACATACAATGATTTCTCATCGAATAATCCCACTATTCAAACTACCAATTTTATTTTTTTACTATTATAATAAATAATTTTTACTTCAAACATTTAATCTCATGTTTCTTTCAATTTTACAATCACTAATAATTCAAATAATGTTTATAATCGAAGTCCTAAATTGCATAATGCACATTACTGTTGCATAATTGAAGTATTACTTTATACTATATTCATGAATAATATTATGAACATAGATTTAGTTCACAACAAAGTATCTCCAAAACTTCTTCATGTAAGAGAAGGTGAAAGTGCTACATTTAGATGTCATTCCAGAACAGAACCTTTGTGGATTCATAATGAAGAACTTTTAGAGCCACATGTTTTAATTGAATATGTTGGAAATTATTTAACACTATTCATAGCCAATGTGTCATGCAGTGACCACGGAAAATATGAATGCTTAGGAGAGGAACCATACCGCAGATACTTTAGCGACCAAGCATGGTTAATTGTAAATAGTAAGATGTTTCTTGTTCTATTCATTATTTAAAACAAAATCTTGAAATGGCGATAACATTACACATACACACTGATCAAATGATTACATACAATTTGTTGCGTAAGCTACTACATCAGACCTTCTAGATTACAATAGTTTCTATCTTCTGTTATCTAATTGTTAATTGTCCATGCTCTCTAACACCACATGGACATTCATGTTCCAAGCAGTTTGCAGTAAACAAATTATGACTGGGAGAGCTGTGCCTTAGCAACTGAGATACTTTCTTCATTAAGATAGAAACTATAATAAGAACAACAATATCTCAAGTAGAGATAACATTAGGGCAAAATTTGGTAAGCAATTCATCAACCACCAGTAGTCCAGCTAGTTGGAATTTTATTTCTCACACTTATCTCTGTGTACCGAAAAAATAACTTTGTTAAACTACTGATTCAGTCTTTAATGGAAATGGAACTGAAGAAGACACTAATGCTGCTTTATCACAACCTGATGAAAGTGACTTACGTGTGCAATTTATTACTTTTTTTATACTAACGCTGAGGGTTAGCATTCTTAGTGCTCTAGTTTTTGAATAAATACAAGTATTCATGTTACAAATGTCATGTTTTGTATTGTGTATCACAGTGATGGGAATGGATTTAAAATGTGATCATAATTCCTCAAAATCACAAAGAACTTTGAAAACTTCACATCACGATAGACATTCTAGTTCTAGATCATCATTGTTTAGAAAAAAATTAGAATCATCTGTGTTAAGAAAACATTTCAGATCTATATCAAACAGTCCCCTTAAGAATCAACAAAAGTATTGTAAGTTATTGTATGAAGAAACAAATTGTCAACAAACTTCAGTGTTACCATGTATAAATCTACAAAATGTTAACCTCTTTTACTTCACTATAACTATTTAGACAAATTTTGATAATATTCTGTAAATTTTTTTTCAGCTCGTGTATTAAAACAATTTGACAATTCATTAACAATTGTAATTACTACTTCAATTGTACATCTATTAATTTAGGTAATGATTTGATATTGTGCATGTATGATTAATAATGTGAATAAGAGACTGCAGATTCGGTAATTTTTAATCTTTATGGTATATCCTAAAGTTTCACAAAAATGGGTAAATTGAAGACTGGATTAATGTCCCAAATATAAAGAGACTGCAGTCACTTAAGTGAAACAAGCAAACAAAAATGCACCTACCTTCTTTCTGGATTCAATTAATTTGATTGGTGCATGCTCCTGCAGGTAATGGCCATTCAAAGTTGCAAACATATAGGTGCTTTTTACCATTAATTTGCGTGACATTTGTAAGTGAAGAAGCTGAGGCCACCAAAATTAACAACACAATAATGGGTTAGTTGCTCCTTTTGTCCAAATTTGGTGGAGAATTCTACAAATGATCTTGAAAACACTTTTTAAATGGTTTTAAACAGTAAGAATTTCCTTTTCTAAACCACAGGCTACACTGTTGAAAGTAGAGGAGGGGGAGAGTTGCTCCAACCACCCCTCTTCTCCTATCCCGCTGAATTTAACAATGATTTCAAAGTGTGCAAGCCAATTAACAATAACTGAAGTAATCTTTCAAAGTCTAAAGATAGCATCCTTTTCATTTCAATACACAAAAAGTCATTACAAATGGTTGAGGATCAATCTTTACGTTGGGGTGATAAGGGATAAAAAATTCTGAAGCCAAATAGTAAGAGTCTGGAATTCTTTATTAAGGAGTATAATGTTTTTTTTAGCCCTCTCTGATTCAGAGTATGATGTAGCCAAACGTACTGATCCCAATATAGTAGACCCTCAATTATCCGAACACCTCAGGACTGAGGGTTGTTCGGATATTTGAAATGATCGGATATTCGAAATAAGTCATTTTGAATGGGGTCTTAATCTCTTATCTATTTTAATGCACAGCAAAATTCCAATGAATATCAGAATAGTTCCAAAAAATGGTGTTCGGATTAGTGAGAGTTTGGATAAACGTGGTTCGGATAACTGAGGGTCTACTGTATTCGGAAATATTCCTAAGAATTCCTGGAGTATGGAGAGTGTAAAGAAGACTACTGGACGGGTGATACATTTGTAGCTCAGATGAAATGAGCAGTTATTATTGTTGAGATGCAATATCCAATGTAAATAAAGTGAATGTTCGTCCTGGTGGTTAAGGTGAAATGCATTATACTATGTGGAATGGAAAAGTATTAGTACAATCATTTTGTCAAAAATATTGAGTCAACCTTGAACAAATTGCAACAAAAGCAAACTCAACTGATTATGCTTCTTTATAATGTCCTGTATAACAGCAAAAAAGTCTTAAGGAATCCTCGTGGGGGAACATGGTAAAAATCACTAAAATGTGTAAATCACTTAATTCTAATTTAACAGTTTGTGGTATTTGGTATTTTTGGTCATATCTTTGTCATGGTACCTCTTACATCAACAGCTAATGCACCATCAGATAGCTCTTAAATAGGCCAACATTTTGATACTACAGTTAGTAGTCAGAGACAAAATATGAATGAGTTACATCATTTGTCTATTATCTGTGATAGTAATTTAATAATTTACTTGACTATCAAATATTTCATTCTCACCATCATCATGAGACATGTCCATGCAACCAGTTTCCTTGCTGTTGCCACAACAGAAGTACATTCAATGTTGCACTTCTTGCATGAGCATTTCAGAGTAGTACAAGTGGTACATATTCAGTATGGCTATTACATCTGCAGCAAGTGTTGTAGAGCAGGAAGTAGAGATGTTTGGAGTAGCAATAACACCTTTTCACACTCCTGTCATCTCCAGTCAGCTGGATGAAGTCCACCAGCAGATTCTTTCCATTCCCTAACTTGAATATATGGTGCATGTACACTAGAGCTTCTAATAGAACCAAAGTAGCTAAAGAGCTTATGATTACCCCAAAATCCCACTGGTTTTATATAATGTACTGAACAATATAGTAAGTGAATAATCACTGACTGGTAGGTTGAAATATATTTTGTGTGCAGCTGTACTGTGGTTACTTGTTTTCCTAAGTGTTTTGTAATCCTGTTCAATCAGCTGTAATGGGTTCCAAGAGAAATGAAGATCAATTGACAATCAGTACAATGAGGACATGAAATGACTATTAATAATAAGATATATGAGGTATTAAGTAATGATAAAAATGCAAACAATGTTGATGAATAGCTTGTTCAATAATTGTGACCGTCTACGGGAAAACCGGGCACAACGCAGGGCGAGCGTAATAACGAGAAAAGATCGATCGATTTCTTAAAAATGTATTGTTTCAAGCCGACGGAAGGGAACGGTTAGGTCTATTATAGCGGGAATATGGAATGCCGTTCGTATCAAAAATAAACCCGCTAACATCCGGGATGTTAGATAAGAATCTGGGTCGCCGTTCGTAACAAAATTCCCTCTGCCTAACATCCGGGTTCCTAGATAGCGACCTAAGACGCCGTTCGTAACAAAATTCCATCTACTAACTTCCCGGATATTTGCTACGCCGTTTGTAACAAAATTACTTCCCTGGTGGTCCCATTTTGGTTCCAAGTGTCCACTGTTCTCGTTCCAAGTGTATCAACCCTATCCATTCTGGTTCCTGGGCGGGACTTTTTGTGTTTTCAATATGTCTGAAGTCTGGGGCTGGGGTTGGGAGGATTTCTTTTCTCGAGTCTTGGTTTTCTTAAGACAGTTACTGCTAGAACACGCCAGTCAAAATCAGCTGCACTACTATTTAGAGCGCTTGGAAATAATTATATCTGGGGTACAGAGAATCAGAGGTGTCCTTCTGTCAGCACAGTCCAATGATCCTGAGGAAATCAATATTCTTGAACACTATAGGATGTCTACTGGGGAGTTGCTTTCGAATTTAGGACAGGTTTATAGTGAAGTTGACAACACTTTGGATACTTGTTTGTCTCGCCCTACCATGGCCTATCAGTGTGGAAGGGTTGAAAGTGGTCAGAGAGGACGACCAAAATTTTGTGTCACAGCGGATCAACTGTCATACCTAGCTTCACTCTCCTTTACCTGGACGCATATAGCTAAAATGCTTGGTATCAGCAGAATGACACTCTATAGAAGGCGGGTTGAATTTGGAATGGCGGCACATGAAGGACAGGTTATACGGGACAGTCAGCTTTGGCGTTTGGTGCGTGAGATGAGATCAGAGTTCCCAGAGATGGGGGAAGTGTTGGTCCTTGGCAGACTTCGCTCACTTGGCTACCATGTCCTTAGAGATAGAGTGAGAAGAGCTATCCGTGCAACTGACCCCATTAACACAGCTCTCCGAGCAACTGCAGCCCCACTTTCAAGAAGAGTTTATAGTGTGCCTGGTCCTAATTCATTATGGCACATCGGTAAGTTGAATGTAGCTAAACCTTATGAGAATCCTGACAAGTGTAACTCTGCCTGGGTAGAGATGGGATAACCGATTATATTTACTATTTTATTTTTACAGATGGCCACCACAAGCTGATTAGGTGGAGGTTTGTATCTCATGGCGGGATAGATGGCTTTAGCCGCATGATCACCTACCTTCACTGCTCCACTAACAACAGGGCTTCCACAGTATTTCAACTGTTCTTAGAAGCCATCAGAAAGTATGGATTGCCTTCCCGAGTTCGGTCAGATGAAGGCCTTGAGAACATTAGGGTTGCTGAGTACATGCTGGAACATCGAGGTAGTGAGCGTAGAAGTTTCATCACAGGCCAGTCCACTCACAATCAAAGAATTGAACGGCTATGGCGAGATGTGCATCGGTGTGTCACTCAACTATACTATAGGTTATTTTATCACCTTGAAGACAGAGGGCTTTTAGATCCTCTCAATGATATTCATTTATATGCGCTTCACTATGTCTACCTTCCCAGAATAAATGATACTTTGAAGGGCTTTGTGGGAGGTTGGAACAATCACAAAATAAGGACTGCAGGTCATAAAACTCCTAATCAATTGTTTGTCGAGGGATCTCTACAGCTGCATAGATCAGGAATTGCTGCTTTAGACTTTTTGGACCCTGTAGATGAGACATATGGTGTTTCCGATGACGGCATAGCTCTGGGAGAAGATACTGAAGGGGTAGAGGTGCCACAGTCGGACCTTTTCTTGCAACAAAATCACTATGCTGAACTCAGGAGGACTGTGATCCCCCGGGCTCAGAGTAATTTGTATGGAATTGAGTTGTACCAAGCTGCACTCACATTTTTGTATGACAAGATTAGATCAAATCCTGATGTGTATGGTGAACTAGAGGATTAAGAATATAGAAATGCAAAGGTCATAATTCACCTCAAACTTAACATTCGTCATTCATCATTTCTCAAAAAATTGTAACCACATTTATTTATTTCATTGAATCGTGTGACTGGACATTATACACATTCATAAACATGCTACTGGCCGTTAGGTAAAGGGTTCAGTGCATAGCCCCCTAGATAGTGCCCAAACCACGCCTCTTATAGTGGTTATGTCAACATTTTATTATGAAACCGGCTGAGAGAGGTGGGGACAGAGACAGATTTGTACCTATGGGGAGTGCTTTCCAAGTTCATGAATTGTAAGTAAAACTCCAAGCCAGTTGGCATAGAAACGATTTGGCGTAGGATTTACGTTTTTTTTTTACTTGCACTGTTATGGTGTGGTGACTTAATTTTTTACTTGCACTGTTATGGTGTGGTGACTTAATTTTTTTACTTGCATCATTGTTATGAATAGAATGTAGCCCATGGGTGTAGGTCAACCCCCATAGATAACCTTTTGCCCAGGAGAGATACTTATTAGAAAAGGAAACTTGTTTACAAGGGATCCTTCTACTTCGTAGCGGAGAATATTTTTACAGACGGGAAGTATGAGTTGTAGACCGTATGGGAGATGCAAATGATATGTAAGGCGCGATAGTAACAGATGGAGTGTGGAACTGTTCTGGCAAATGTAAACCACTTACAAAGTTTGAAAGTAATTTGTCAATTTGTCGCTTATCTGGACTCCTCAGATATGAGACCCTGGGCAGCTAAATTGGGACAGAATTAATTAGACATGCTATAAATTTTGGCCTTTACAGGTATATCTAACATTATTTCTGAGATACAGGAAATTCTAAGTTAATGGCACCCTCCAGTCCCAAGCCGACAGGATAGGGTAAATTTTACTGTACTTGTGTTTAATCAGTCTGTGAATTACTGCGAATATTGCGTGGTGATGTTTGTTGCAATGTAATACTATGGTAAAGTGGGGCATGAAACATAAGTTGGGTCATGTGCCATGCAAAGGCCTAAGAATTTTCAGATAAATCCCCATCTACATACCTTTTTACATGCCGTGTATGGTATATGGAGTGCCCATCTCATAATCTTAAAGCTTGAAGGGAGAGATTGGCCCTCTCATTGATGCTTCCTTGTGCTTAGATGCTGAAGTGTCAGCAGTTCTCATCATTTTTTTTTACAACTTTTTTCTTATTAATTTAGCGCTGAACCTATACTTGCATATCTCAACCAATACTCTACTGGAGCCCAAGCTTCCATTCGCTCCATTATTATCTACTACAGAAAAACTGAGAACTCCAGGAATACTATAAAAGAAACATTTATGCAGCTGTGTTTGTATGTGGGAGGCATCAATGCAGGGATTCATACAGAATTTTCCGCTTGAAGGGTGAAAATATCGGTACATCAATGAAGTGTAGAAATGTGGCATATTAAAATAATAGGCTTATCAGTCTCTAAACTTTGTTCTGTTTCTGAAAACTGCACACAATTTTTCTATTGCTTTTGGGGGGAAACTTCGGCTAGGGGGGATATCCCCCCCTCCCCCCCCCCCTCTGTATGAAACCCTGCAATGTGATATGTGAAAGGCCATTCTCTGCCTTGCGGGGGGCGGGGAATCCAAAGTTTCCCACCCATACTTGTAACAGTATGTCTAATCTGTTACCCTCCATTACAGAAATATTCCCTTCAACAACAAACTTAAAAGATGGGGTCCACAGGCCTATGCATGAAACACAGGTACTAGGTCCATAAAGCTACTTGGGGCAGTACGAGAACAATGATAAGTATGATTAGATTGGTCGGGATGTCTAACCTCTGGAAGCAAACAGAGTATTAGCCTGAACACCACACCTGTCCATGTTAGTGCTGGCTATATATTGTTGTACAGATACACAGTTGTTGTTGTTGTTTTTTTAATGGGACGGTACACCCTTACTAGGGAGTAACAGAACACCCTATAAAAAGGTGTAATGGTTATTTTCATTTTGTTTGTAGAACAAGTGGACAAGTGCTATGTGTGGGCAGAGTAGTGTGGGACCATCCTCTATGGAGACAGAGACTCAAGAGAAGTCATGAGAGAGATGGAAGAACAAGAAAGTGCAAAGATCGAACATGTAAAGACAATCTCCTACCATAAAGTAGTACCCATTTTAGCTCATTTCACATTTGGTCTATTACACAACATTAAGCATACTCAGTGTGTTGTGCCAGCTTGGACTTTGGACTATTATATACATGACATGTAGGTGTTGTTTCTGTAGTATGTGAGGACCAGATTCCAACTGCTGCCACACACACCACAATTGACTTTAGATGATAGAGTTGGCGGCCGACAGTTAACTGAATTGGTGCCTGCAGCATTCAACCCCCCACAAGTGGTTGACATGTTATACAAAAAGAATCAAGTATTTTGGCCTATTCTAGTTTCACTGCATCATCTTTCTAGTCCTGTGAAATTGGACTACACACAGTAAATAAGGTAAAGATTGTTTATACTTCTTGTAATGATGACCTTTTACCAAATTCATATTATAATTTGCAAATATTCATTAAGCTTACTATATACACACAATAAACTATTATTGAAAGGTTCTTCAAGAAAAGAGGATGCAATAGATTTGTGTGACATTGATCTTCACTCTTCTATGATGTGACAAATTCTCTACAACATTTCACATAAAATAAACAATACATTAAGTACAAGTATATGAAAGTTTGGACTTAGAAAGTAGTGTTGCTGGAAATGGCAAGTGAGCAAGACACAATAAGTAAACAGTACCCCAATCCACCACCTTCAGTATCCAAAATAAAATTAGTCACATTTTTTTTTAGTACAAACCACTTGAACTGGTGTGTGCTAGTTTGAAACAATGAAGCTTCTGTACATAGCTTTGAACTATGCAGCATTAGTAATTGAGCAGTAACAGACAAGTGGAGATAGCAATTTTATGTACAACAACATCATGCTGGTGAAAAACTTGCATGTCCCAGTGTACAAATCACTTAAAAGCATTTCTGTTGCTGAAGACACTTTACCAGATTTTTGATCTTACTAGTGCATTGTTACAGTAGTCGCTTGTTGTTAGGCGCACCTGGAATTTAGGCGCATACTCACATATAAGCGCCTATCACACTCTTGTTTTACCACTCCTATTTGAAGCGCACCTTGATTTTAAGCGCATGTGCATGAAAAAAGTCTCCTGCTTCAAACTCCATTCCTAGATCTTGGCTAGATCCTACTGGTATATGCAAAAGTGAGTTTCTAATAATGCACACATCCCATGACTCTTGACCTAGCTTGCAGCTTTGTTATAAGCGCACCTTGAATTTAAGCTCATCTGGCTTATAGGTGGCCCTTTACCTTCCTGTGGGGTTATAAGCACATGCGCCTAACAACAAGCGACTACGGTATAAGACTTCTTGCCATGTAAAATTTATTTTTTTTCTTTCAGTGCTCCCACATCTGTAACAAAATAATTATCCCAGATTTGTCAACCCCAGTTAAATGGTTGTTGGGGGGGGAGGGGGGGGGGGGGATTCCTAGACAAAACGAATATTTGAAGTAACGTATGAAGCCAGTGCACCCAGCACAGAACACGTTATAGTCAGGCTGTTCTGAACAGAACATGCTGTTTCACAGCTTGGGATGCACCAACCACATAATAGAGAAAGAGATACAACAACGGAACTAGTGCATGTCACAACATGCCCAGCACTGAAAGAACAAGTTGCTTGTAATAAGCTTTTCACAGGAATTCACTATGTGTAAGACTTGAACACTAACAAGTCACACAATGCAAAGTAATGTCAAGGACCCTTTACCTAATTCACAATATTGACAGGCTCATTTATTTTTTGATTCCATCGCTTTCTCTCCTGTATAAAACAAACTTTGAACCAAAGTTGCAACCACTCACTCAAACTTTTGTGACCACACCTAGCATGCGCACAATAGCGGCAGTGTTATTCGTGTGTGCGTGTGCATGTGTGTACAGAAAATATACTTATTTATGAATAAATGGACGGACAATCATTCAACTTGCTGTAACATTTAATATGGTAAGTAACTAGCGGTGCGCTCCAACAGTGCAGTGTGGCGAGCGAGCTACCCCCACAATGTAGAATATGGTAAAGGAATTGGCTTTCCAGAGAAAATTTTCAAGCAAACGCACCTGTACGTATGGCCAGGCAAAAAATATTAGAGTAACTCCGATTGACATTAAAATCTGTAAGTACATATTCTGTAGAGCCTTATCTACTGTTTAGAATGTTCCTCCGTGCTGCGGAAAGAAACAGTTAAAAAAAGTTTTAAGAAACTTTTGACAAAATGGTACTGGTCGTTATATAAACTCCGCCCATTTACGTAAGTGGATTTGCACGTACCACAGCCATATATATATATATATAAACATATATTTTTTGCATTGATCTAACGTGAGAGTGTCTCACTCGCTTCGCTCGCTCGCCAACTAGTGGCAATATGTGATGGCTGAGTCATTGGTCGGATTCACAAACATATGCACACACACATATAGTAAGTAAAACTTGAATTAAAAGCAATATTGATGGTTCATAATAGAGTGTGCTTTATTTAAAGTTTAAAAAAGTTGCTACCTGATGGTTTTGGAAAATCAAACAAACATTGTTCTATCACTGCTAGCTATTGACTTTTGATATCATAGGACGGGAATCATTACTCCCAGATATCTATACACTGTCTTCTATTGATGAAACTATTTCCCACCATATTTCAGGGACCAATATGTATTTAATTGCAATACATAAACCATTCCATACAACTTGTAGCAGTTATCAACCATTAGTGTAAGCCTTAGTGTTTTACTATGGGTGACGCGCCCTAATCATGTGAACTAATAATTGTTCCACAAACTGCCCTAGCGGGAAAGGGTCAGCAGAGGGTCTGACCTATTTAAAGACTACAGCCACCCGTTGTATGCTTGTTGAGTTAAATTCTGGAAGAGGTGACTGGATATATTCACGAAGTATTTGCTGCATGATAATTTATGCTATAGTGAGATTATAGTAGGGAAGAGCCCAGTGACCGGCGTAATTATGTCAGGCAGATGTGTTGCATGAAATACAGTCAAAATGCCATGTTGAATTCAAGGTTAATATGATTTGGGCTTGACATCACAGACCAAAAGGCTGTTTTATAGTTATCAGTATTATAGAAGTATAGTAGGTCCATAGATGGTACATATGTATGTCGCAAAAAAATTAAATTGAGTTTCACTAATCTACTGTCTGGTTAATGGCTGAACTAGAAAAAAAGCTAATCAAATTGTGCAAACCCTCAGCACTAGTTTTATACAAACACTTTCAGTTATCAAAATTTTACCACTCAGAAGGAAAGAACTGATGGGCTAGGGCATAGCAAAATAAACTAACTCTACTGTATCATTGGTAAAACACTTATCAATAGATATACACTATCTCTTCCTAAACTGTAGATCTCTCAAAACATGAAAACAACTCCCCAAATCGTAAAATCCACCTCACTCAGTTTTACCAGCTCTATAGCGGAAAAAAAGAAAGAAAAAAGAAAGAAAAAATGGCACTACTAAATAGAGTGAATGGATATGGTGAAGTACCAGGATAGATACTATAAATTCTAAATAACAATCCTAACATTACTTCAGCTTGATCAAATACTACCTCCGACCATACAAAGAGAAATCCTGAGGGAAGGTAAAGACAGTTATTCTTTTTCCAAAATTATGTAACTCTAGAAACTCTGATTTACGTGTAGCAAATTGAACCCAAAGAAAAACAAACTGGCAAAAATATGGAGAAAAAAAACAATCAAATATGAAACTCTTTAACTTTTTATTGTTATCCAGTGTAAAAACTACTTGCACTTTCATTGATCAATAACAACTATGAAATTTGCTTGTGAAACTTACACAATACTCAATCTCATCTTTTGCAACTGATGTAATCACACAAAATTTCATAAACTTTAGCTGATGGCCTCAAAATCTATACAAATACAAAGGAACACACAACACACAAAAAACAACAACAAGATATGTAAATATTCATGTTACTAAAATCAAATAACCTACTTCTCTATACTCTTATTCACTCTAATTTTTTCTCTAGCTTTAGGCTGCCATATAACTAGGAAACTTGTTTAAACGACCAAGTCAAACATAAACAACTCGCATACCGCACAATACGTTACAACCCTGCGGTCTAAAAGCAAGACTACAGTACTTTGTTGGTCGTCACTTTGACTTATAATTTTTTTTGTTCATAGTCAGTTTAGATGGTAAATTTAATGGGATGCATTTTTTAGTTTAAAAATTCTGTGCCTGTGAGGTCAAGCATGCCAGACATGTGCTTTTTTATAACGCCAAACACACACTCCCTTTGAAAGCAATCCTTAGCAACAGTATGTACATCAAGGCTATCTAAGTATCCCATTCAAAATTGCACATTACACTATGACCAGCACCAGGAAAAAATTTCTATGCTCGTTCACGTTGTGTAACCAAGACACTCAACTCCACATAAGGGGAGGTAAATGGCGAACACCAACCCTAGCCTTTTTAGAGGTTGCAGAATACAAGAGCAGTTGCTGATCATTTTTGCTCGTTATGGCGAGGGTTTACAGCAAAATACTAGCCCATTCACTTTCAATTGAGAAGTTGTTGGTTGTATGAGGGGGGGGGGGGGTAGGTTCACACACCACACTACTATGATGCACTGTCTGAAACCGAAATAAACCCACTAGCTAATAGCCTGGTTTATACTTAACATACAAAACAACAAGACGAGTAAGCGAAACATTTAACTTACAAGACATCCTTAGCTGCCTAAGTTTTCTTATCCCCGTTTCTGCAGCCCACAGAATTCGCCGTCCATGCTGATAGGATAAGTCAGCAAGTAACCGTTAGGTAAAGGGTTTACAGCGCCTCACCTCGAAATTGGGTACAAAGTATGTACAACCGAGGAAGTGGTGGTGGGTCTAGAGTCGGGGTGGGGTTCTGGCAGTCTTGGTTCACTCCATGTGTATCACACACCATATGGTAGGGCATCTAAGTATATCCTCGATTCTCATTATTAGATATAGGCAGTTCATGCTTGTTCATGTTATGACCCAAGACACTGTGTAACTGTCTGCTGAGGTTAATGAATGGTTGGTGGGCATGGTCACATAATACGTAGTGTAGGTCGTAGTTGTTCTCGTTGAAATAATATAGATTACATGTAGTTACATGTATGATAAGTATTGACTGGTTGGTCATAGTGGTTGCTCAGGTATCCTTTGAGTAGTTGGTATCTCCTATGTTGCTGGCCAGTGGGTTTAGCCTCTCACGCCATTTCTGTAATTGGCACTTTTATTGTGCTGGGCAATGAATAGAGATAAGAATATTTTTTATTCCAATTTAGCATGTGAAGTCATGTTGCAGTGAAGTATGGGCGAAGACCAGTGATGTTGTAATTTCGTTACTACAGATTGAGTCAAGGTGAGTGTGCATGTGAGAGAACACGCGAGGTAAAATGGTCTTCAGTTGGAATGGAATATTGAGTATGTACAGTTGTGATGGTGGGCTTGGTTTCAATGCGAAAATGAATTGTAGAGTATCCTTTTTTAAGCGTGGTATACTCTTCCGCGTACGTATTCAATTATTAATCACGAGGCATATTTGAGTGTGAAACCTGATTGTTATTTTATCATGAATATAGTAAAGGCGTGTGTACTGTGTGTGTGTGTGTGTGTGTGTACATGCGTGCGTGTGTGTAAAAGGAGGAAAACGTAGTAACTATTTTTTCTGCTGGTGCAATGATTGGAGTGAATGAAAGTTCTGTAGTTTGTTTTAGGGGAAGTGAGGTGTTGTGTTCATGAGTACGAAGCTCCTCTTCTCTTTGTTGATGCATGTAAGACCTACAAAGTTGATCTAAATTTTTATACACCAAATTTAGTAAATTTACAGTATAATAATATAGATCAACTTCAATGATTGCTAGATGCATTTTCAACTTTATAGGTCTCAAATGCATCTGAGTCTCTGTGTGCCTATACATGTGTGTTTGTGTGAGCAGATTATTTGGTTACTACATGTGGTATAGCCTGTGGTCGACAGTGCTAGATGCATTTTCAACTTTATAGGTCTCAAATGCATCTGAGTCTCTGTGTGCCTATACATGTGTGTTTGTGTGAGCAGATTATTTGGTTACTACATGTGGTATAGCCTGTGGTCGACAGTGCAAAGGAGCCTATCTTTTATTGAGTGAGGTGGCTCTCAATGACATGTCACAAACACAGGGCTGTAGTAGATAGTTTGACCAGTCCGACCTTGGTCGGACCTTTTTTTTTTATAAAATGGGCGTTGTCAGCTAGTAAATATTTAGGTAAAGGGTCTTTGGAATAACGTACCTTCAATTGGTGGTGAAGTGTTGCCGGCAAATCCATCGCAGATATTGTCACAGTTTTGGCTCCCATATCAGAAGTTTGCGTCAACAAGTAGTGTTTCTCTTCCAGATTTTCAGCCGGTTCCCCCGGCGCAAAATACCTGCTGCAAAGAAAATCAATGAAGCAGAGCAAAAATTCAGCTATTAAGCGGTGTGACTCCAATATAATAAAGCAGAAGTCGGTGTGCATTGTTTTATATGCTTAAGAGCAGTAAAACTAAACCAAGTATCTGTCAAGAAGGATGACGCTGCTTAGCTATGTAAGTTCATTTTTAAGAGGCTAAATTAGCTACAGTATTTTTTTTATACATTGACCAAAATTTAATACTAATAGCTATAGCGAATGAATTCATCGAACAAAATGAGCACCGTATGCATATTCTAAGTTAACTTCGCTATCATTATTGCATTGATTCACTATTTGTCATTTTTCTATAAAATACTGTAGCATATGTTGGAATCAAACCACACCCATTTTGCAAAAACCACACCCATTTGGGAATTAACCACACCCACTTCCTGGTCTGAGTTTGCCATACTAAATGCGTAATAGTTTTATGGCTCTGCAAGTCATAGCTAAACTTGTTAGCTAAAAGGACTAGATCCGCCACTGGTATTCTTTGGTTTATTACCAGTGTGTGCTTTGTTTCATTAATTAAGTTAACGAACGTTTATCTTCGTTGAGATTTTGTTTTGTTGAGTCATGATAGTGTAAGGATGATAGTGTGAGGATGATAGTGTGAGAGTTCCAAAATGTAGAAAAGCAGTGTGTCCCCTCTTATTCTTTCTGGTGCTATTCGGGATTAATAGCATGAGTAACGTAATGAAATAGTGTTTGAGGCGAAGTCGAGTGCTATTTAGTGCTTTACGAGTGATATTCATCTCTAATATCACGGCTAACCATGCTAGCACTTGCTAATACTTTGCCTACATCCTAACTGAAACACTATTACTTTATTTTCAGCAAAAGCAACGGCGTTACTAAGGCTTACGGTCTTGCGCATGCGCACTTACCCGTACTATTTCGCTTGACTACCGTACCATTTCAACTCCAGCCATGCGGTTTCACTTTCCCCAGGCTATTTCAATTGAACAATCGATTTCCCCCATACATTTTTCAATGGGCACTTTTACGAGGCATGCTATTATAATGTAGATACCTAAAGTGCCTGATTCTACATACCTAAATCACTACCACCTTCTGGTGAGTACTAAAATTCCATGAGTACAAAATTAATTTTGCTAATAAGATTAAGAAATCTTCAAGTTCTTTTTTATGTTTTCATTGTGATGTAGCACTTTTTATATTAAAAAAAATAGAAGCTGATAGGCAGCGAACATTTTAAACTATTTTTTTAAATATGGACATCCAAGCACTCAACACTTGACCATTGTTAACCTCGATTTTTTTTTTAAGCTACAGACTTGTAGCGCTCAGAATTAGTCAAGCACAAGGTATATAAAAGATGCACGCTGTTTCGAGCCAGTAGATTAGCCCAACCTATTGGAACTGAAGCTTCTTCTATTTACACCTGGAGGTTTCATTAGTCTGATTTTTTACCACTGCCCAGTTCTGTATGTCTTCACAGTAGTATGAGAGTGGTCAAGTTTTGTTGTTGTTGTTGTTTGTTTGTTTGGACTGGATTATTTTTTCTCAAAAAAGGAGGGTTGTCCAAGAACGCCGTCAGTTGTCCCATGGGACTATGATGGGAATACAAGGATCCCATGGGATGTCCATGACAAAATTCTAAATTTATTAAATTTGAAACTTTCTCTGCTGGGAAACCCCTCCTTGTTTGAATAGTCAGACTAGCCCATCGTGTTTGTAGTCACATGAGTGGTACACCCAATTATGGGGGGCTTTGCCCCCCTGCACACCCCCGTACACTCGGGGGGCTATGTTGTGAGCGAGTTTGGGGCTCCTAATATGCCCGTGGACAGTTGACGGCAAAACTGGACAACTCTGGTGTAAAAAAGAAGTCGAAAAAATATTTAATAATACTCGTGTCTGTCGGTTCATCCATTCAGTAAGTAAGTCAGTCTGTCAGCATTAATGTGCCAGATATTTTTTGACTCCTTTTTCCAGAAAAAGCGAGTATAGTTAAGCCAATGTGAACATTAGTTTTACACTGCGGGTGACGCCCCCTTTCAGTCCCGCCTTAATCATGTGAGCGAAATTCTTCCGGCTACTTGTTAGCTTATGCTGTGAAATTGAGTTGAGTCATTGATTTTTAGAGAAGGTTTGCAGTTTTGAAAAGAGACTCAAAGTACAGCTACACTATGCTATTCAGGCTGAGGGTTACTAAATCCATTTCCTATGGACTATCGAGTTTGCTCAAGGCTTTTGAATAAAATGGCACACCAAACAATTTCTTTTAGTCCATGAATTCTAAATGCCGAAGAGCACAGATGCTTGAATATAATTCAAATAAGAGGTTCGCGCCACTGACCAATCCAATATGCAATATGCCTATTGTTTCATTTAAAATTCGATTTGTTCATGCTATTGTTAATCTCTCCTCTGTGTGTGTGTTTGTGTGTGTGCGTGTGTGTGTGTGTGCATGCGTGTGCGTGTGCGTGCATGTGTGTGTGTGTGTGTGTGTGTGTGTGCGTGTGTGTGTGTGCGTGTGTGTGTGTGTGCATAGGCATCACAGAAGGTTGGCAGTGGTGTTCAGAAATAGTTGTGCAAATTTTTAATGGCCTCCAAGGCTCCAAATGTCATACTACAGGAGTTGAAAGGTGAGAATGGACAAACATACCCTAGTGGCCAAAGCAGCTGATGGTTATGTAGCCACAGGATGCATGCTGGTGTGGATTTTTCTAAGAATTTTGTCCTGGGACATGATGACTTCCTCCTAGTGCTTGACTTTTGACACCTGAGCATGATACAGCATGAAACCCACTTTGGTACCCAGGGGTTGTTGAAATTTTGGGCTACGAAGGGAGGGGGTTGCATGGACTAGGGTAGATGAAGTGACATGGGAGGAAGGTGAGGATAAGAAAAAGAACCAAGTAATAATAACAGTTTCTTAGTGGCCCAATAGTAGGTTTAGAGCCATGCAATATATATGTAATAGCACGGGTAGAAGTGAAATTAGAAATATATTTCACGAGTTTTAGTTCGACAGCTCTTAAATTTCATGAGGCAAAGCCGAGTGCTATTTTTTTTTTAAAACTAAACGAATGAAATATATTCCAGAATTTCATGACTATCCGTGCTATCACAAATTAATACCGAGGCCTTAACCTAACCCAATTTTCTCTTCTCGTACTCACTACAAACAAAATCACCTGCTCCGTAAGAAAACCTACTCGTTACTGTAAGTAGTACGGCGTAGTCGACTGGTAGGCAACACTCTACCATTGGACGAGTCGTCCTCCTCTTCCTGTCCTTTGACTCCTTCAAACCAGTAAAACGCTTTGCTGTCATTTTCTTTGCTACTTGATATTAGGTGATATTTCACGTCGCCTAGTGCACCCATGAGATACTGGATCAATTTTGTTTCGGCACAATAAATTTTCTAAAGGAATGAAATTGGTAACGGCATTAATATATACTATATGAGGGCAGTTAGAATTTATCCAATTAATTTTATTATTTTGTTTGCTCAAATCGTTAGCTAATAGTTGGGGAAGGGATGTCTTAGTGTTATTTTTACTCTCATGCTGTATTTTCACTCGCCTTTGGCTCATAACAATACTATGATGCTCTTAAAATATCCTCTCGTATTGTTCTTTGATTAGTCTAACTGACGAACAAGCTCAACTGTATGCTTCGAGTCAATTTATAGGTGTATTTTCTGTTTCAGGATTCCTCTAGAGACAATTTGTCAGGGATAATTGTTTGCCAAGACATAACTAACATTTTTGTTGTGATTAATTTATTGTTTGTTAACAGTTACTTGTTTTTGTCGTGTTTTGTAATCATATTCATGCAGTATTTTGAAAAGCTAGTTTCAGTGGAACGAAAAAAAATTATGAAAGTTGTCAATTGTAAAAGTTAACTGGTTGTTTTACTCGATTTTACTCCAATATCAGGAATGGACACACACATTCAAGTAAACAAGCAAGCACGGTGCATCACTGGCATAACATAATAATAGTCTAACTAGGATGCGCTCCAATAGCGCAGGGTGGAGAGCAAGAATGTCACCCTGCCGCCATTCCGTGCATCCTAGGTGTGGTTACAAAATCTTGGAGGAGAGTTGCAACTTGCTAAAGTGTAGTAATAGTGAGTAGTTGCCATTTGCTTGCACCTAGTTCTCAGTCATATCTAAGAGGTTCCTCTGGAACAGACATTTTCCGCAAGAACTTGTGGAAGTAACTGCAAACACAAATACAAAACTGGAGTAAGAAATTGATATAAAATATGTCAAAGAAAATTAAAACATGAAAGATATATAGGTATTATCTTGGCTTCAAACTATTTGTGCTTAAATTTAATATAATGGCTAAGAATTATACCATATAGTTAGTGGATTGCTATTTTATTTTGGGAGCCCTCCCTCTAACCTTAATTAAGTTTGGCAAGTATGTATCCTTGAACAATGGAACTATCCCTGAACAGTGGTGCCTGTTACAGTTCATTCTGAAGTAAATATACTGCCAACAACAGGACATTAATGTCTGGATTCACTGCTCCCGCTTCACTACAAAAAAACAAAAACAACAACCAATCTAACAAGTTATACCACATAACTGCCAACCTGAAGTTCTTCAATTCGCATAGTGAAGCCAGGCCGTCATAGTACTGGTTACTAGCAGGTCTTCAATCTCCAGTGATTGTAAAATGCAAATACGAAGCACAGATCACCTAGGTCACTAATGTAGCATTAGGGGTTAGCTACATACATTAAATAATATAATAGTGTACATATGGGAAATTGGTCATGGGGAGAAGGGGTCATTTACTATCTCACCTGAAGTTACCAAGTATCTCGGTGTCTGTCACTCAATTCGCATTTCACACTGCTGTTTCTTGAAAAGTATCTTTTTGTAGTAACATTTGGGTTTCTTAGTCCAATCCTGCGTAAATTTCAGAATTGTGGTAAAGGGTTTCATCATTATGACAACCATTCCAAGAGGTAAGCCGCTTTTTGTGACTTGTTACCAGGTACTGGTTATTTCGAGGTAGAAAAGTAGTGTTTCTTACAGGTTTAGACAACTACCTAACTGCTGTACTATCACTAAGTATGTCCAAGATGCTATACAGTACTTTTGAGGAAAAAATGGTGCCTCTTGCGCTACTAAAAAAAAACACCATTATCACCAGGAGTTCCTCTTAACAATAAAAAGATATGATTTTTTTTTTTACATTATCGAGTATGTTGGTCCACTGTGCAAATCGACTTGGTTGCAACTGACGACATAGAGCGTGGATCGGCAGATGAACATATTGTGTTCACCAGCAACAAGTTGGGGTCGTCAAAGACGAGAACAAAGGAAGAGTGGACTGGTACACCATACTTGTTATGGGAATACAGAAACAATGTGATGCACAAAGGTGTCCTAGGGTGAATCAACCCAGTAATAGATAGATAGATAGATAGATAGATACAGGTGAACTAGGTAAAGTTGTAGACTGAAAATGACTGGACTGAGATCTGGTATTATATAAGTCTAGCCCTTACAAAAAAACAAAAACAAAAAAAAACTTAGTAAAGAAGTTGGTAATGTTGTGATTGAGTATGCCCAGAATGCAGGTGTCAAATTATATGCAGTCAAGTCTCTGAAGAAAGGACATGTTGGGACCACAGTATAAATTCAAGCAATGTGTCCCTTTGTTTGAAGACTGTCCCCTTCTAGGAGGTTCTGAATGTAATGATTTGGTAGGAAATGAAAAATTTAGGAATTCAGATTTGTTCTGTCATGAGAGATAATTAATACAATGTACCTTACTTGAGTGTCCACTATCAACTGTACAACTTGTAAAAACAGCAGGTGGGTGAAATACTGTAGAAGCAAAGAAATTAAAGATACTAAACCATCCTCAGCTGCCTCTCAGTCTCAGGTCAGCCCATTTTACCTTGTTGGCAGCTATATTTTGTGAACAAAACAGTGGCTCTAAGATTACTCTACAGATCAACTACATCTTCATATTTCATAATAAATAATTAGTATCTATACTCTACAGAGTACATACTTGCACAATTAACTAACAGTGTGTGGGAATTCAGCAGGGAACTGCACCAAGGAAAGAATTGGTGCTTTACACTTATAAATTGGAACATTTTTCAACTTGCTTTATTATCATCACTCTACTAGTGCTATTGTATTGGAAGCAGTTGTTAATAAAAGACATGTACTTGGAATGTTGCTGTGAACAAACCAACTTCACCCGTTACTGCATTCTGGTCTTCAATAGGGGACAACATCCCCAACAGATGTCAAATAACCAGTGCCCCTTATTGAGGGAATTGACTGTACAGCAGAAAAGGACAGTTTGGGAGCTGTTCAGAGCATTTGCCCTTTAGAGGTTGTCGTTTCTTGGGACGTCAGGGACTCAGGTTTGTCTTCATAGGAGAGGCTTATTACTTTAGTGTCCTTTAGTAGTCAACATCAGCAGCTGCAAATCATATTCACTGGATCCACTGTATGCAGACTAAATAACAGCAACAATTATTTCCTCTTGACCCAATGTATTGAGAAGTACCCCCAATTATTCATTGCCCTGGCATTATAATTACCACTTAATTTTTTTTACTTGAAAAACGTATTGTATGCCATTATCATAACTGCAACAGCAAGCACAACAATAAAAATAAATAAATGGAGTTGATACAAGGTTATATAAAGAGAATTCCATGTAGTGATTGTGAAGAATACTAAAGGACTCGTGTGATTGACAATCAAGACCCATCACACACTGTTCATAGACCAACAAAACTCGTCATTGTCAAGGAGGGCTGTGAACTCTTTGGAAAATTCCAAAAACGTGCTGTACGTGTAGGGTAATTCCAATATGTTCGAACAAGTATGAGCTATAGGCCGCCGAGCAGCTCCTACAAGGGCATTGAAACTTACGCGGATGGTTTCAACTGTTAGTACTGAGCTTCCCGTCACAAACCTCAAAAAACGTTTAGCCTCAGTAACTTTCATCTCTCCAATAAATTGTTCAAGGTACCCAAAGACACGTTGTTCATTCATATTTGCAAAAATTGGTTCCTCTATCTGCTCCAGGACTTTCTCGGGGTTAGCACTCAAGCTCTCACATATGCTGTTGAGTTCATCAACTTGCATGGCCTGCCAAAAGGGCTTGTGGTTCTCTGGAACTCCACTATTCATGAGGGACAATGTAGCAAAAGGGTGCGACATGAAGTGATGACGAGCAAGTGTGTACAAAATGTGTGCCAAGTTTGTTGGGGTGGGGAATTCCCTGCAGCCAAAACGAGAGAGGACATTGATCACACTGGTGTTGGTGAGGTGAGTAAATTTCTTTGCCTGAAGAGCTGCAGTTATAACCTTCCTATCAATGTGGCTCAAGAATTCTAAGAAATATTTAATAAATATCTCTTGCGAAATACTGGTTGATAGCCCCAACAAAACCAAAGCAAGCACTGGAAAGGCTATGCGTGTGGGAAGAAATCCACAACAAAGATAGCCGTGTGACAAAATTCTTCCAAGGACAGAAAACTGACTGCTATCAATGTCAACAAGACATGCAGGTGTAAGCAGAGCAGCACCATCAAACATTCGCAGATACGCCTCTTCCCAGAAACCAGAGAAAAAGTCTCGACAAATGCCACCTAAGTCTACCCCTTCTTCTTCATCAAACTCGACTATAATAGGAACCACATCCGCAATCGTTGGTCTTGTAGAATAAAGTGCAACACCATCATCATAAATGGTCCTCCTCTTGATCTTGATACATCCTGTGTACAAGGGTAACTTCCCCTTAAACTTAGCTGCTACAAAATCATTCCTGGATGTGTTGGCTAAAAAAACGAAACAACAACAACAAAAAAACAGAACCAAAAAAAAAAAAAAAAGTGAATAAAAAAATATAACAAGAGCGAAGACCACACTTAACTTTACCTTTGGTAAGAACAGTTGACCAGCCATCAGAGCCATCACCACTGTCATCATCAGACACGATCACCACAGCATCCTGATGATCAAAGGGAGAGGGAAACCATAATGAAGATCTTATAAAATATCACGCCATACAGTATAAGCTTAAAAGACTACCCACATACTATAACTAGAGGTGTGCTCATAGCACAATGCGGCAAGCAAGCTAGCCCAGCTGTAAATTAAATTTAAACTTCAATTACATTTACGCGCTAAGAATAATTACTAATTTGAGCCATCTGACGAACCCTTACCGGTTTTTTTTAAAAAAACTAGAGCTGTTTAAACCAAATACGATACCTTACCCATACTACCTGCACGAGCGGGATTTTAATGACACTTAATGGGCGCAAAATGCTTATTAGGCGTACAATGATATGATTGTTAGGCGCGCAGTTCAACCGTATAGGCATATGTGCTAAACAACAAGAGTATACAGTAATTATCATGTTAACTGAGTCTATACATACGGAGACACTAATCTCAAGCACAAAACCACAATATATGGGACACTTCATGATTTAAGCATAAACATACCTTCTTTGCATCAACAGCTGCAGGCTTTTCCTCTTCAATCCTGCGCAAGTCCTCCAATGATTGCTGTAAACATTCAAGCATACACATACGTAGCTATCCGGCTTAACTAGTTTTTATATTAACTACCTTGCGTGCACTACTGTCAGCATCACTGTCATCACCAGATGAGAAACTAGTGGGTTTAGCCTATGGAATTACACTTATTGAACAGAGACAATTAAAATATATAGCACATTGTCTAACCTGAAGACTACTCAATGCTTCTTCAGCTTGCTTCATTAATTTAGCACGTCTCTTGGGACTACCAGTACACTCATCACTACTATATGTCTCATCCAGTTTACTGTCTGGAGTCTCAGTTGTATCTCGCTCCTGCAATACCAACAAACCGTTATCAATAAGTAACCAGATAACCCAACATTGAGGATGTGCTTTTTACGTTATAAATAACACAGTACCTTCAGTAATGTAGATCTTTCCACCATGTACAGGCTTCCTTTGGATGCTATCTCACAAATTCCTTCTCCATTAGGATATCCACTATCCTCAATACACACCATTTGCATATCGACACACTTCATAAAAGTTGGCTTTTCCAATTGCAATTGTGGAAATGCCTGGACAATTACGGTCTGGACCTGCATTTCTGACATAGATCTACGAAACTCAACCTTCTTTACCCGCCCACTTTTATTCAAAGATCTACGCAAATTTGCTTCGGGAATAGAAGTAAACAATTCGTTACCAATGACAACCCACAATTTGTATGGGCGTGTACGTATCCCGCCATTTTTCTTAAGCTTCTGATCATAATTTGAAGCCTTCCTGGTTGGATTAAACGTGCTGGTCGAGGCATTTAAAGATGATGCTTTTAAAGATGAACCACTTAAAGATGAACCTAAGAGAAAAAATAAAATGTTCACACCCCCTAATAGTTATTGGGCAACTTCAAACAGAACCTGGAAAGAGGTCAGATAAGTACTTTGCATGATTTTCCTTTGGCTTGAACATGGCTGAGCAGGAAGAAATGGCTTTACAAATTCCACCATTGATCTATAGAATAAACACTTTCATACTCTTTCAAATTCTAATTTTATCACACTTACACTGGTCTTCAATACAACTCTCAATTTATCCTGATCTTCAACTGCTTTGATAGTGATCACGTCTACATACTCACTCCATTTGGTAGACCACCTCTGCAGTACCCAACATGTAGTGTCATCGTTAACTCGACTACTCGTTGATGATAAGCCATCCAAAACGACATCTGTAAGCTGGAAATGCTGCTTAATTTCTCCCTCAATTGTTTTAACGGCGTCCTTCAAGTCAGCATGAATCTCTTTTTTTGATCCTCCTTCTCCCAGCTCAAGCAAGAACTCCAGCTTTTCACCGTCAGCTCCACACGCAGACCCAATGTCGACCATTCTTCCTAGCAGAAAGTATTACGCTTGCTAGCACTGTATTACCACGTGTTTGTTACCATAGAAATGACATTATTCCTGACGACCATTTCGTGTTGTGGGAGGGCACCCTAATAAGAACAGGGTCGTCAAGGGGAAAGACCGAACTGTAGGTTAATTTGAAAGTGGCGATACTGGTGTTGCGAAGTAGACAGTCATTACAGAGACAGTATAGATGTAAGTTAGCTGTGATTACAAGGAAACTTGGCATTTTTATGAAGGGTATGGGCAGAGTGGAATGAGGAAAGACAGACATAGCAAGGTGATGTAACCGGAAGGAGGGAGGGAAGCTTGCAAGGCCAAGCGGTAATGGTAGGGTAGTATACAGAACTACAGTGCTTCCTCACTCATCCAGACACCTCGATACTATGCACAATGTCGACCCTTTACCGTTACAATGGGCTTAATGGTATCGACCCCTTACCTTCCTTAACTTGAAGGGGTGTCTGGATATGGATAATTGAAGAAGCATTGTATACAGTAATTCAACCAACCTCTCATGGTAGTTCTTTGGTTCATGGGAGTCAAATCCTGGCAAATAGTAATACAGTCTAACCACCACAACGGGACTCTGAAAAGCGGTCAAACTCTCAACAACGGTTAAACTGAGTGCCATCTACATTTCTTTAATTGGTGATGTATTCACTTAAACATGTAGTAATGCTCACAACCAAACTTTTTTTTAGATAAAACCCTGCTTATAAGTTTCATAAGTAATAAATTCCATGTATAGACACACAAAACATGAAGACTTCTTTATTGTGTATTACTGACTGACACAATGACGGTGTCTTCTTTCTGGCCTGAACACCGAAATGATTTCTCTGGTACTGCATAAGACAGGGTCAGAGTATCTTGTATCATTATAGCAAGTTTTTCAACTCACATTTCATTCATACAGAATAAGAGCACGGATCGACATACTAACAGGTCATATTGACTGGAATTGTCAATGATGTTGACCCAATAACATGAAGGGTCGGTCAAAGAACAAAAAGACAAATGTATGTCCATATATACATATATTCCCGAATTTGTACATCTTAAGTCTAGCTCACAAGTACATCTGTTTTGTGTGTGTGTGTGTGTGCGTGTGCGTTGTTTCATGTAGTGTAGCCAAGTGAGTACTGTGGATGTCCGCTGGTTATGTGATGAGGAAATTCTGACAAGCCTTGTAGCAATATACAGCCAGTGATACAGAGTGTTTGGATTCACCCATGAAGGAGATGCCTTTTTTAGTCCAATATATATTGATACATTGATGTTATATTATAACATCAATGCAACCCGTTATTTGTTTCAACTTTGGCCATTATGTATATATAATATTTAAAAAAAATTAAAACAACTATAGTATTTAACTTGTTTGGTATAAGGGATATCAATATATATTTTTTTTGTTATGGGAAATTTACTACCATGGTAGTGTTTTGATGATGCCGGTTGAAGGACATATAACAAGAACTGTTATTGCCTGAAAGGAAAATGGATGCCATTTTGAAAATGATGCACTGACAAAGGGATACTTTTAAATAATCTCAATCTGAAAATATAAGCATCATTAAAGGACTACCTAGCCCTGAATTTTTACTACTTCCATACTGTCTATTTCTGGGAGACTCCCCTGAATGTATGAAAGCAAACAAAATTAATGAGACTGTGGGCATGACCAGGGTCAATATCTCTTCTGTGGAGTAAAACGTAGTATGCAACAGCATAAACAAGCAAGTAACAAGTTCACGATAAGAAACAAGGAACTGCCAGTAGACGTCCAAGAATACTGATTTCATTGGACTGTGCTGACAGAAGGACACACTTGACTCTCTGATATAACAATAGTAGTGCAGCTGATTTTGACTGACGTAACTGCCTTAAGAAAGCCAAGACTCAGAAAAGAAATCCCAACCCCAGACTTCCGACATCTTTAAACACACACACAAAAAAAACGTCCCGCCCAGAACCAGAATGGATAGGATTGATACACTTGGAACTAGAACAGTGGACACTTGGAACCAAAATGGGAGCAACCTGGGAAGTAATTTTGTTACAAACGGCGTAGCAAATTCCCAGTACTACCCGGGAAGTTAGTAGATGGAATTTTGTTACAAACGGCGTCTTAGGTCGCTATCTAGGAACCTGGATGTTAGGCAGAGGGAATTTTGTTACGAACGGCGACCCAGATTCTTATCTAACATCCCGGATGTTAGCGGGTTTATTTTTGATACGAATGGCATTCCATACGGGAACGACAAGCTACGACGATAAAACTTGGAGAGCTCAATATCTGGACGCCGACAACTCCGTAAGTGCAAAAAAAAAAATTTCGAAGGGTGCCGCGTTGTGCCTGGTTTTCCTATAGACGGTCACAATTTCTGCTTCTATTAGTAACATTGTCACAGCTAACCTACAAATACAGAAAAGAAAAAAAAGGAGAAATAGCTATAAGGTAGCAGGTGAACTTCCTCAAACCAAATTGGATCACTTAGTTTACTTGCTACATATTCACTAACATAGCAACGTATTTAAATGCATTCTTCAAGGATGAAATTGACAAACGTATCTACTACTCTATCTAAATCTATTGCATGATTATAATGAATAGTCATCACGGCTAAAAATGTCAACCTTTCATTTGTCATTGAAGAACGTTTTTATATATTAAGGTGATGCAAAAATGCTTCCATCACGATCACGTTCACATTCACACGTCACTGGAATTGTACAAGCAATTTGTAATAGCACGTGTATATTTGGATCTGTGAATCACAAATGTTTTAGAGCTTCATAACAATTGCTAGGTTTTTCTTTATATGATTGAAATTTGTGCTTCCATCTTCTTAACTCTTGTTTAAGAGTTTCAGGAGTTGGTAAATCATTAAAATAGAGTTGTTTAATTTTAATTAAATCTATGACTTCATTTGTGTGTATATTTAAAGGCACTAAATCAAGAAGAGTTGATACAGTTTTGGTCAAACCAGAAAACTGGGAGTCAAGTTCCGTGATTATGTGATCAATGAAAGGAATGGCAACATTGATTCTGTACCAATCTTCAATATTCTCAGCTGGGCATTTGGTCTGTTGCGTTGACGAGCACAGCTTCTTGGCTTAGATGGGTCAACATTGACACTCTCACCCATTCGCTCTGCCTGCAGATAAACTTTGTGAAATTCAATGTTTATATTTTCTCTGATTGTTTTGTAATATGATTTTATGTCATCAATTTAATTGTATGCTTTCATTATATCTAATTCAGTGCCTTGTAACTTGACAGTGATCCCAAACGGTTTCATGTCATTCTCTTCTTCTAAAGCAGAAACAGATGTCCATGTACTGGTACCTATCCCCAAATTCTCCTTGTCAAGCTGATCACCTTCTTCAAAACACAATTTCTTAAGATCTTCTTCTACTTTCTTGATCTTATCTGTATTGAGTAAATTTGCTGCATACAGCTTTACTAGTCTAGTCATTTCTGAGTAGAGTAGACAAATTGTGTTTTCATTCGACTTTTGAAAAACACGGTTAAACCTATCCATATGAGGAAGGATGAAAGAAAGAAAGTGAAGGATTGGCTTAGTTATTAATTAGTTAATGGATTTTCAAGCCTACTTATGATGCTTCGTACTTGATCAGTTTGATCATCACATGAAAGAAAGTATGATTTTAGCCCATCATACTGTGAAATGTACCGCCCAACACAGCGAAGAAGACTGAGCCATCGTGTAGTGCAGTGCTTTAATATTTCTTCAGGCTCCGATGTGAAAAGTGAGTACCAGATATCATTAAATTCCTGTTTCCTTTTGCTGCTATGCTTAATATGATAAAACACATCGATGAAAAGCTGGTCGATGTCAACAGGAAATGACTTCATTCCAGCCTTTATAGTGAGATCAGCAAGATGACAAATACAACCAGAATCATACAAGAATCTATTTTCAGATTTTATAAGTTTTTGAACTCCTGACCTAGCCCCTTTCATGACGTTAGTTGTGTCAGACATGAAAGCTATGGCTTTGGAAAAATCAAACCAAAATTTTCCAATGATGCCTTTAAAGCCTCGTAAAGGTTTTTTGCTGTACCAATATTGACCACTGGCATGTCAAGAAACCGAGTACAGACGTCACCAACTTCCGGATCAAGAATCCTCTCAAGTATGATGCAAGACTTGTCTGTGCTGTCATTAGACTCGTCGATCATAATAGAAAATTGATACAAACTCATGTCATCTACTAACTTCTTTCTAAAGTGTGGTGCAAGAGCATTTGTAACCAAAGCAGCACATTTGGTACGACCACAAGAGCAGCTCTTAGCAATTTCAGAATCGCTAAACATTATGCCAAACAGTTTTGCAGTATGCTCACTACTTAAAAAAGAAAGATTATGTTTAGCAACAAAAAGTGCCTAGCGAGCCTCTGCTTCTATCACCTTTGGAGAACTTTGGGCTCGGAAGAAGGTAGATACTGTCCTTGAAGAAGACGATGCAGCAGCCATATCTTTGTGTTTAGTAGTGCCTATATGCTTGGCAACATCATTTCTCCCACCATGGGATATGCTAATGTCAGTCCCACAAATACTGCACCTTGCATATGTATTACCTGTACAATTAAAATTTTTATTATAGCAATGACAAATAATCAACAATTATTTAATTCCAAAGTTTGTCCTTAACTACTCTGTATGGCTATAAACTTAATTGAAATACCGCTAGAGCTCACTCCAATTCCAGGGAATTCCTTGATCCAACTATTGTCAAAATGACAACTCCTCTTGGCTTTTTTGGCCTTAGGGGGTTCAGCCATGGCATGCAACGAAAGCTTTTCTCCAGCAGCAGTTAGCACTCCAAAAAAATAATTTACGCGAAAAAACATCGTACTATATTCGAATAGTAATTTGTTCACATAAATGGTTTGTTTGCTGAGTAAGCAATATTTAGTCTCGGGTTACCCGTACCTACGAAGATTTCAGTTTACCTGCCGTAATCGGGACAACTAATGTTGAAGTTTACTAAACGGGCGGGACCAGGAGAGGAGTTTCAAAATCGTGAGTGTCCCGCTCATATCGGGACAGTTGGCACCTATGCATTGGTCACCAATGGAATATCACAGGAATGACTAATCAGTGTCCACTGCAGTGTGTATAAATTGCAAGTGGTGCCTTCTCTCGTATGCAAGCTTGAAGACCAATACGACTACAAGACATATTTGAAGCCCCATCATAACCCCTGTCCACGAATATTACAGATATCAAGGCCAAGCCCTTCAAGATCACGAATAACGACAGAAGCTATGGCCTTCCCAGTTAGTCTGGTCAAGGATGAAAACTTCAAAAACTCTTCTCTAATAGTACATTTTTTATCTACAAATCTAACTACTAATGGCATCATCTCTTGATGGTCATGGGAAGTTATTTCGTCTACAAGTATGGAATAGTATTTTGCATGAAGCACTTCATTTACTATATCCTTTTGAATAATCATTCCACCTATTATTTCTATAATTTGATTTTGAATGTCAGGAGAAATATATTTTGCATTCCTTAATCTGGGTGGCCTTAAGAACAGAATCATTATTTTGATAACAGCTTCAAAAAAGTTTCCCGGATTAACAGATTTTTCCAAATTTTCAATATCACCCCTAAGAGCTATACACTGACCCCACATAATAGTATACTTCCCACAACACACTTAAGTATATTCCAATTTTCTTTAATATTTTGCTAATATTGTTGATTCATACGTACATCTAAACGTTCTTGAGGACATTCAACAGTACGAATAAATGCACTAGCATCAGCAACAGCATTTATATGATACTGGTTTGAGGCATGTCCACCCACTACCTTGTTAATTTATATCCAATTTTGAAAAGGTGTATTAACAAAAACTACACACTTACTTCTATCTGTCACAAACAGCGCACAATATTTACAAAATCCCCCACTCAGATTTTTGCTATAAACTAGCCAGGAATATTTCTCAAGCCATTTCAGTTGGAACTGCCTATTGCAAAATACGTACACTTCACGGACTTAGTCTATTTCACACTCATTACAAAGTTCAATAGTTCATGTGGTAAAGTTAGTTCATGTGGTAAAGTGACGTGCATGCCGCCCCCACACACAGCATGCAGAGGTCAAAGTTGGTTCGATAAAGTTGGTTGGCTGTTGGTTTAGTGGACATGGCGGTTTTGAAGTTGCGATTTATAAGGAAATGTATTTTCTTGCTGCTGTTTCCCTTGTGCTTTTCAGTACAATCTGGAGGCTTGTCTCCAGATCCAGGGGATTGGACTTCACCA